>Ga0307929_1000621_pt1 | contig 33238 bp, 24 predicted proteins | sample AceLakmetage1330_FD_203160 | JGI IMG/M metagenome (GOLD analysis project Ga0307929, IMG submission 203160) | Saline water microbial communities from Ace Lake, Antarctica - #1330 | ecosystem: Environmental > Aquatic > Non-marine Saline and Alkaline > Saline | place: Antarctica: Ace Lake...
CATTCGGTGCACAATCCGGCAAAACAGAAGTTGAGTGGGAGAAAGCCAGAGAGTATCCGCATTTCCGGCAGGCCAGAAATTCAAAACTCACACGTTCCCGAAAAACGCGCTTTTGGGACAGGCTCTAACTTAAATAGACCTAGGGGATTCCCTTAGTGGGTGCTAGGGGGCTAGGTGAGCGAAACTGGATGTGGTTTTTCTGAGTACAATTTTTAGGTTGACCACAAGCCGAGGAATAAGGTAGCATAGAGTTAACACTAGAAGACGTAGACTTTGCTAGGGCGAGTCACAACTAAGGAGGAAGCAGCAATGAAGAAGATGTCAGTAGCATTAGTAGCATTGATCGTCATGGCAGTTGGAGTGAAAGCCGATACAGTAACAAGTGTAAATGTTGTGGGGTATATGACGAGTAGTGTTCAAGGCGGTGTCTCTGACACATATTCGCTTATGAGTGTCCCGTTAACTAAGATGCCCGTTGCGAGCGGATCAGTAACAACGAACACTTCCACGACAATAACCGACGAAAACGCAAATTGGACGGTGGGTCAATTTAACCGTGAAGTAGCCGGTCAAGAGGATCGAGGCGTCAGTACCTTCTACATTGAGGTGAAAACAGGTCTTTTTGAAGGGCGACATTTCTACATTGAAAGTAATACTTCCGATACTCTTACGATAAATGATCCTGGTGACTTGGCCTCCACGGACTTGGACGGGCAGACATACAAGATTGTCCCAGCAAATCGGATTCGGGATATTTTTGGCGACAGCACGTCAGGAGTTACTTTAACTGGCGGTTCAAGCCAGTACGTCTCCGACACAATTACTGTATGGAATGGAACAGGCTGGAGTGGTGAGATTTTCTATTTTACCGACGGCCCTGCTTGGGTGAAAATCGCAACTCCCCCAGTGCAAGCCGATGATATGGTCATTGACCGTGATGCTGCCATGATGGTGAAGCGTCTCGCGGGACAGTCGGCAGTTGGTATTCAGTCAGTGGGCGAAGTGTCCGGGAACGACCAGCGTGTTGTACTTGAACCTGGCCTTAATCTTGTTGGCGGAATGGCTGCAGTTGACAGCGAACTTCAAAACTCCGGGCTTAACGTTCTTACACCGGGTGCTAATCAGTATGATGCAGATACAATCTCTGACTGGCGCGAAACCGGCTGGAGTTTCGATATTTTTCAGTTCGAAACAGCTGAAGGAGACGTGTGGGTAGAGATTAGCGATCCGCCAAAGCAAGTCGATACGAATTTAATCGCTGCAGCTAAAGGGTACATGGTGAACAACAAGGGCGCAACAAAGATTTGGGTTCGTCAGAGCCCTCTAAAGTAAATACGGAAATTTTTGTAAGGCTCTTTACGTGTTGTGTATGAAAATATCCTTCTGCACAACACAGTGTTTTAAATCTTCACTGGTAAGACAAATAGGAAAGGTAAAAAGTGATAGCATCAAAACTTCAATTAGTAGTTGGAGCTGCCTTAGCTCTGGTAGTTTTCACGACATCTTCAGAGGCGTTGAACATTACATGGGGTTCTGCTGGCGGAAAAGTTAACTCGCTCTTCGACACATCAGGAGTTCTCAGTGGTGGTTCATACCAGCTTGAACTGATCCTTGATTCGGGAAACAATACGGTTTTGAGTGATATGATCACCGCAGGGCAGTTCGCGATAGGAAGTGAAGTGATGTACGGTGGTTCCTACAATGGTGCTCTCGTGAGCGATGATAGCATAGTGGCCACGGAGTCGTGGACTCTGGACGGTGCAGGTGCATATGCGGCGGGCAGTCCCTTTCTAGGTGGGTACATTGACTTTGCTGATAGCACACCAGTGGCTAACAATAACGACAACTTCTACTTCCGTTGGTTCAACACTAGCGACGGGATTGCAGGCAGTGAAGTTGGGATTATCTATGACAGCACTTGGCAGACGGCGAGTTCTGACACGGCTAACCCACAAGCATCGGCAAATGTTGACTACGCCGCAATTTCAGGGACTACCGGCGGCACTCAGAATGGTGCATCTGGTTGGGCGACCGTGGCACCTGTTCCGGAGCCGGGCAGTATGGTTCTGTTTGCTCTTGGTTTGGTTACCTTGGCAGTTCGTAAGCGTCGTCGTTAGGCGCTGTAAGAATGTATTGAACATGGGGGAGTCTCGAAAGAGACTCCCCTTTTTTTGTGCTAAGTTTCGTTGTCAGGTGTGACACATAAACTGTACGATCATCTCATGAAATCAAAAAAACTTCCCGAAATGTTGGTGGGGCTTGGCCTTGTTGTTGTGGCCCTAGTTGTCTATCTGATAACGCTTAGTCAGGGGGCTTTTCCCGGTGTGTCCGCTGCGTTGGTAACATCGCATAGCGGATTGTTTCCTCGATTTACCCCGGCATCACCCTTGTGGACTGCTCTTGTCGGCTTGGTTAGGGTCGTGTCGGGGGGGCACTTTGTTCAGGCTCTCAATCTCATTAGTGCGATCTTTGCTGCGGCATCAGTGTGGCTTCTCTATAGTTTGATGGTTGAGGGGCTTTCCATCTTTATTGATGCTCTTAACTTCACTGTGGGTCGAAAACGTCTGGCGACCATACTTTCTGGCGGAGGTACGCCTCTCTTCTAGGGTTACCGCCCTGTCTGGTCCATTGCACGCTTAATAACGAGTCGATCGTGGAAGCATCTGGTGGGATGACATGGGGACGAAATCTGTGCCAGCCTTGTCAGGCTAAGGCAGGCAAGATCTTGAAGACTCAGTATATATCGTTCTCGGCGTGCGAAATGTACTTGCTAAATGGGTGGTTCTGGTTTACGGTGCATGAAATGAAGTTAGAACGAAATTTGGCAAGCAAGATTGGAGAGTATCTACAGATATTCCCTGTTGTTGTCTTGCTTGGGCCTCGTCAGTGTGGAAAAACGACACTGAGCCGTATGGTTTGTTCATCATGGGATTACTTTGATCTTGAGAATGGTGATGATCTCGACTTGATCACACGTGATTATGCGTTCTTTTTTGGTACGCACCCTGACTGTACTATCATTGACGAAGCACAGGCTGTTCCTGAATTATTTAAAGAGTTGCGTGGCGTTATCGACAAGGATCGTGACCGGAAGGGGCGCTACGTCTTGACCGGATCGAGTTCGTCTGAACTCAAGACTAGTATATCTGAGAGTTTGGCGGGACGCGTTGGAATTATTGAGATGGGTACGCTCAAGATGAACGAGCGCTACGAGACCCCGCTGTCTCGATTCTATTCGGTTCTGAATGGCGTTGCGTCGCAGGATCAATTAGCGGCGTTGCGTGAACTGGATTGTCGATTTAACAAAGATGACGTTATGCAGCATTTTCTCTGTGGAGGATATCCTGAAATTGCGCAACAGAATCGGGCCTATTTTGACCATTGGATGGGGAACTATCACAAGACATACATTGAGCGAGATATCCGGAAATTGTTTCCGCAAATGAATATGGAGAACTATCGACGGTTTGTCTCTATGCTATCGAGTCTATCAGGAACGATTGTAAACCGCTCTGAAGTAGGACGATCATTAAATATTGGTGAGTCGACAGTGAGAAACTATCTGGATGTTGCGGAAGGCACTTACATTTGGCGTAGTGTTCCAAGCCTAGAGAATGTTGCCTCTAAGTCGGTTGTAAAGATGGCGCGTGGTTATGTGTGCGACAGCGGGTTGCTGCATTACCTGTTGCGCATCAGGGATCTCGATCGCCTTGTTCGACATCCTGGTGTGGGTTCGGCTTTTGAGGGCTTTATCACTGAGGAAATTATTCAGGGTCTTCGCGTTGTCGAGTCTACGCCGTGGGGGGTTAATTACTATCGTACCCGTAATGGCGCTGAGGTCGATCTTGTTCTTACCTCTCCAGATGGTGACCGTATTGCTATTGAGATTAAGTTTGGTGTCTCAACACGGGCTGCTGACCTCAAATCGCTTTCGCGGTTTATTGAACAGGAGCAGCTTCCGTATGGAATTGTCATAAACAATGCCAGTTCCATTTGTATGCTTGCTGATCGTATTATCCAGATTCCTGCAGGATGCCTGTAATCGTAAAAAGAGCAGTTGCGTAAACTTTGCCGATTTATCCCCATCGACTAACGCCATCGCGAACTTTGCCGTATAACCGGATCGAAGACGTTAACCCGAAGGGCACGATGAAGTTATTTTCGTCGGAGTTGATGGCAAAGTTGACGAGATGAGGGGGTAAGAGGGGCGCATCTTCACGGTGTGTTGCTCAAATCAAAAAGCGCCTTCGGCGAGATGCTTCGGCAAGCTCAGCATGACACTTTCTCGAGATGCTTCGGCAAGCTCAGCATGACACTTTCTCGAGATGCTTCGGCAAGCTCAGCATGACACTTTCTGAGGAATTCAAGAGCATTGATAATGTTATTCCGAGCGATGTCGAGGGATTTTCTTTTGAGCAACACGCCAATCTCTCCATTCTTGGGGATTCAACTGCTCATTATATGTTTCAGCTAGTGCCCATCTTCGCTCCCTTTGTTTCCTTCTGTTCAAAAATGTCCAATGATTTTGTGGTGCGTAGCCGGTTGAATTTGATAAAGTCCATTCTATGAAATCAAAGAAACTTCCTGAAATGTTGGTGGGGCTTGGCCTTGTTGTCGTTGCCTTTGTTGTCTATCTGATCACGCTTAGCCAGGGGGCTTTTCCTGGTGCATCTGCGGCGTTGGTAACATCGCACAGTGGATTGTTTCCGCTTTTTTCTCCGGCGTCTCCGTTGTGGACTGCTCTTGTCAGATTGGTAAGGGTCGTGTCGGTGGGGCACTTTGTTCAGGCTCTCAATCTCATTAGTGCGATCTTTGCTGCGGCATCAGTGTGGCTTCTCTATAGTTTGATGGTTGAGGGGCTTTCCATCTTTATTGATGCTCTTAACTTCACTGTGGGGCGAAAACGTCTGGCAACCATCCTTGCTGGCGGTGCGGCGGCACTCTGTTTGAGTTTCTGCATTCCGTTCTGGATCGTGGCAAACCGTGCGCACACGGCTGCGTTTGATGTCATGCTTCTGCTCTTGGCCGCACGCGTCCTAATGGCCTATATGGATTACGGTAAGCTGTGGCTTGCTCTGCTTTTCAGTTTCCTGTTTGGCATTGGTGTTGTGGAGTTTGCCACCTTTATTGTGATGGCTCCTCTGTTTGGTGGCTGGTTGCTCTATGTTATGTGGAAGCGAGAGGTGCTTCGGGTTTCGGTTGTCCTTTCGCTTGTCGCTTCTGCTCTGCTTGGTCTTTCGGCATACCTGTTAGCTGCATGGAATTTCTATGGCACACTAGGCTACGAGTTACGTCAGTATGGCGGTTTCTTTGACATCGTTTGGCAAATGTGGCGAGATCAGTATATTCTGATTTCCCGTAGTCTCCCGAAAGAGGGGTGGCTAATTGTCCTTTTTGTGACCGTGGTTCCCTGGTTCGCCATGTTCAGTGTGGCGTGGCGTGCATTGAATGATGAGCGGGATTGGGGGCTCTACTTTCTGCATATCGTTATGACCGCTCTGGCTGTGGCTGTGGTTGTGAATTCAAGACTCGCTCCTTACGAGATTCGTGGTGCGAGTGGATTGGTTACTCACTATGTTCTTGTGGCGATGGTTTATGGGTATCTCGTTGCCTACTGGTTCCTCCTTCCATCAGGGTGGGGACGTGATCCAGAGGCATGGCTTTCCCGGTTCTACCGTCGCTATTTTGGGTGGATTCTAAGTGCACCCCTCGTAGGCGTTCTTGTGTGGGCCGCGGTTCGCAATGCGCCTACGGTTGGAACAGAGCAGACAGGTTTCGTAAACGCATTTTCAGATGCGGTCATTGAGAGCCTTGAAGGTCGTGAGTGGATTATTTCTGATGGGGTGCTTGATAACAACCTACTGCTGGCTGCAAGCCGGAAGCAGATTCCACTGAAGATTATCAATGTTGCTGCGGGAAGAAGTTCTGTTTACCTCGACTATCTTGCCAGTCAATTTGAAGAGACGCGTATGCAGAATCTGGCAAAGATAGGCATTTCTGCGTTGCTATCTGAATGGATGCGTACGGATCCGGATATTCAGAAGAAGGTTGCTGTTTTGACTATGCCGGATCTCTGGACGCGCAGTGGGTATAGTGCGGTTCCAAATCGTTTGCTCTTTTTTGGGGTGAAGGATGCGTCGTCCGTGGATATGGATTGGCTCCTTGAAAAGAATCGTACATTCTGGAAGCAGTTCGAATCTGTTCTTGAGACGGGTGCTGAGGTTAAGGGTAGTAATCCTTGGTATGCATGGGGCCGACGTCATGCTGGGTTGGTTGCCAACAACTTGGGAGTGTTCCTGGATGATGCAGGAAGGTCTGAAGATGCCTTTAGTGCCTATGAAGCTGCACGTCAGATAGATCCTGAGAATGTTTCAGCCCTCCTGAACATGGGTGCAGCGGTTGATGCTGGGCGTGTGATAGATAAGGATGGTGTGGTAAAGCGTGCTCTTTCCGTGCTGGAAGCGGGGCTTGACAAGAAGTTCCAGATTTGGTCGTTGTCCCGGTATTATGGTTATGTGCGCTCTCCTCAGGCTTATGTCCAGATGGGGTGGACATGGGCGAGTTCAGGTCAGTCGGGAATGGCCATATCAGAACTCACACGGGCTGCGGATATGCTACCGGAAGGGGAGAAGGATAGAGTGCGGGGGCTTATGGCGGATGTTTTCCTGAAAGACAACCGAGCCACCGAGAGTGAAGAGATATATAGAGAAATTCTTGCCCGCGACAAGGGTAACCAAACGGCACTGCAAGGGATGATGCAGATTTCTCTAGGGCGTCGTGAATTTAAAAAGGCGGAGGGATTCTTAACGCTTTCTGAGGCAAACGGCCTTCCTGTAGAGCAGGCCGCATTACAGCGGGCGGGGATTGCCTTTGCGGCGGGTGATGCGGGTCGGGCAAAGGAGCTCCTTGAAGACCTACTCGAAGCGAACCGAAAGCTGCTGAGAGGGTGGGTTCTGCGAGCGGATATTGCACTCGCGGAGCAGGATGAGCGGACTTTGAAGAAATGCTTCAGGCGTTTGAGTGATCTTGAAGGAACCCGGGGCTACTTTGGTTCCCTTATTCGTGGGCGGCAAGCCTTGCAGGCAAAGGATCTGCGTGCGGGTGCGGAGTATTTTGAGGTCGCGCTTGAGCAGAATCCAGGGAATCTGAAACTGGTTAATGTTTTGCTACGCCTTCATTTGGTTCTAGGGCATGAGGATCGGGTTCGTCAGATTGCAAAGAGACTGTTGCAGGATAATCCAAATCATACGATGGCGCTCTATGTGTTAGGGTCTCTGCAAAATGCTTCTGAGGAGTATGATTTGGCAGAGGATTCTTTTCGTCAAAGTTTGCGACAGATTCGTATGCCGATGGCATTGAATGATTTGGCTATGCTGGTTCAGCAGCGAGGCGATTATGAGGCGGCCGAAAAGCTGATTGACGAAGCGTTAGCAGCAACTGACAGGCAGTATGCTTTTTGGGATACGAAAGGAGTGATTCTGTTGCGGACCGATCGTCCCAAAGAAGCTGTTGTGGCATTTGACAAGTCGCTCGCGATTTTTGACAAGAATCCGTCTGTGCAACTGCACATGGGAGAGGCTCAGTTGGCTTTGGGGCACATGGAATCCGTGAAGGGGATTGTTGAATTGCTTGAGCCGCAGCGGGAGGCTCTGAGCACCGAAGAGCGCGACATTCTCGCCGAGCTTAAGGCTGCGGTGGAGTAGCAGTTTTTAACCGCGGATGAGCACGGATGGGTACGGATGGAAATGCTGTTCTGCAATATTGAACAAAGAGGAAGCGAAGGAAGCAAAGGATTCTGAATCCAGAACTCAATTAAACTTCGCTCTCTTCGCTTCCTCTTTGTTCAAATAGTTCAATTCTTTAGATCGTTCACTTCAGATTCTGTCAGCTCGCGCCACTGGCCCGGTCGCACGTTTCCTAGAGATAGGGTTTTGAGTTGCGTTCGGATAAGGCGCTGGACATGTAGTCCTACGGATTTGCACATCTTGCGAATCTGTCGGTTTCTTCCCTCCCTGAGTTCAAAGATCAGGATGTGCACATCTGGATCATGACATGTTTCTTGGACGGTTACTGTTGCAGGTATAATCTGATAGTCATCAATGGTCATCGTTCCGTTTAGTTTTCTGAGCACAGTGTCGTCAATGGTGCCAGATACGGTGACTTCGTACCGTTTGAGTTGGCCGTAACGGGGGTGAGTTAGCCGGTTGGCAAGTTCACCATCATTGGTAAGTAGTAGAAGGCCCTCACTGTTTTTATCAAGTCTTCCGATGGGAAAGAGGCGCTCCTCAATATCGGTTAACAGTTCGAAGATGGTTTTCCCCTGCGATGTAGATGCACTGCAAATGAAGCCACGCGGTTTGTGGAGCAATAGGGTGCGCTGCTTTTCGCTGAGTTCAACGATATCACCATCAAGCGTAATGACATCGACGCCCTTCTCTATGCTCTGTCCGGGGGTGGTTGCAGTTTCCCCGTTGATGGCGACTCGTCTGTCGAGTATAAGCCGCTCCGATGCACGCCGTGAGGCGATTCCCGCTTGAGCCAGATATTTCTGTAACCGTATCATGTCTAGTCTTAAACTTTCCCCTTTCCTGAAGTTCTAGAGATGTATAGACAATACTGTAGCCATCGACACGGGCTCTCCGGAATACCGGAGAAGCCCGTCCTACAAAATCTCAACACAACCACAAACCCTTGTAGGACGCGCTTCCCCGTATTCGGGGAGCACGTATAGGCCCGCTCCTTAAATCACGGGCTCCCCTGATAGCTATCGAAGCGGTCCGTCATACGCGCACCAAATGCTTTCTTCATTTACCGTGCGAGACTATCAAGATGCGGGTTCAGTGGCAAATAGCCTTGCGTGCATAATCCCTTTCGGTAAAATGCACGTTGCAGTTTGTTTAGATCTTATAACGGATAGTCATCTGAAATATTCAACATAAAAGAAACCACGGATTTCTTTTATGACATTAACCTAGAGAGTTCTGTTATAGGGATCCGTGCTATCCGTGCCATCTGTGGTTAAATTGCGAGGGAGAGTGAACTATGATTTCGTATGTAGCGGCAAAATTAAAATTGACGAAATGTGGACAGGCGCATGCACTGCGATTTTGGGAACAGCTTAACGAAGACGACCAAGCGGCCCTGTTGGAACAGATTGAGTCCATTGATTGCGAGAGCATTGCATTAATGCAATCTATGCTGAACGTCAAAGATGCCTCCACGGGTGATGATGTTATTGAGCCTTCTCCCGTCATTGATCTCGCGGCCATTGCTGAACGTGAAGCCTCGGAGGGTTTGACGACCTTGGGGGGCGAGGCGCTGTCTAGAGGTGACGTTGGCATTGTTCTGGTGGCCGGTGGTCAGGGTTCTCGCCTTGGTTTCGACGGTCCTAAGGGTGTCTATTCGGTTGGGCCTATTTCCGGAGCCTCTTTGTTTGAGATTCATTCTCGTAAAATCCTTGCCTTGGAGCGCACATACGGGGCTGAAATCCCCTTCTATATCATGACCAGCTCGGTTAATGATACCGCGACTCGGGCTTTCTTTGCGGAGAACGAGAACTTTGGATTGGATGGCAGCCGTGTGTTGTTTTTCACGCAGAGGATGTGGCCTGCACTGGATGATGCCGGCAAGATTATGCTGGATTCGCCGTCACACATTTTCATGAGTCCTGATGGGCATGGCGGGACAATTACCGCACTGCAGCAGAGCGGGATTTTTGATGATATGGACCGCCGCGATATCAGGAGCTTGTTCTACTTCCAAGTGGATAATCCCCTGGTTGAGATTGCAGATCCGAGTTTTGTCGGCCTGCACTTAAAAGCGAGGGCCGATGTCTCTATCAAGGTGTGTGCGAAGCGTGATCCTGAAGAGGGGCTTGGTATTGTGGCCCTTAAGGGAGATCGCAATATGATCGTTGAGTACTCTGAGCTTACGCCGGAACAGATGCGCGAGACGCTCTTTGACGGCAATCTGAAATTGCGCTTTGGAAGTGTGGCGATTCATATGTTCTCTGTAGCGTTTCTGAAACAGGAAGCAGCTGAATCATTACCCCTCCACGTAGCACATAAGAAAGTGCCGTACGTGGACGAAACGGGGATGCTCGTCAAACCAGAGAGTCCAAATGCCTACAAGTTCGAGAAATTCATCTTTGACGTTATCCCGAATGCCTCGATTGCAATCAATGTTGAGTTTGCTCGTGAGAACGAGTTTTCTCCAGTCAAGAATGCGACGGGGAAGGACTCTTCAGAGTCCTGTCAGCGCGACATGATCCTTAAGGTCGCCGGATGGTTAGAGACCTGCGGTGTTGTAGTTGCCCGCGATGCAAACGGCAACCCGACTCATAAGATAGAGATAGATCCCTGTTTTGCGCTGGGGCCAAAGGAATTGGCAGAGAAGCTTGGTGAGGGATTTGTGTTTGATGCTGACTTGCTGCTCTCTGATGAAGATGATTCTGAGTGAATTGGGTAAATGGGTGAATTTGAAATCGGAAATCTAGAGCGGTTTAAGTAAAGATGTGGCCGCTTCGCAAGTTCGGGGCGTGCGTCCCGCAACGAGCCATGTAGGATGTGCTTCCCCGTATTCGGGGAGCGCGTAGTTTGAGGCACGGGGCTGCACGCGCTCCCCGAATACGGGGAAGCACGTCCTACAAGGTTTGCGGTTGTGTGAAATAATTATAAAGTCTGTAATTCCGCGTGAAGCGAAGCGGAGTTGAGAGACAGGAACTCTAATCGGGTAATGAGCTACTGAAAGAAGATCCGAGACTGGGCTGTTTTAGATCTCTATTTCAGCTTTCAGCTTTCCCAATTTCAGCTTTATTCTTCGGTGCGACGATGACGCGGAAGCCAATGGTATCGTAGCGTGCGGTTGGACGATCGAGGCCGCGTGCGGTGATTTTGAGGCTGTCTTTGGTGTCAAAATCCCAGGACCCACCCTTGCGGATTTTAAGTTGTCGGTCGGTGTCATCCATCCAGTCCTGGCACCATTCCCAAACATTTCCAGCCATTCCGTATATGCCCCATTCATTCATTCCGCTGTTGTCGACCGGGCACGTTACCGCATAGCCATCCTCATATCCCAAGATCCCACGCCATTGTGAGAGGTTCTTTCGTGCCGAGGCGTCAGAGTGGTTGCCATAAAGCGGAGGCCAATCATCTCCCCAGGGATAGCGCCGTGAAGATCCGCAACTGGCAACAAATTCCCATTCCTTTTCTGAGGGGAGCCGGAATTCACATTGGGAGGGAATCCGATCTGCGAATTTTGTATTCAGCCAGTTGCAGTAGGCTGCTGCCTCATCCCAACTGACGAAGACGGCAGGTTGTTCCGATGTGTTGAGATCCAACCCTTCAATCGCTCTGCTACTGTGCTTTCGCTTGAAATGTCTGTATTGCCGATTCGTGATCTCATATTTCCCGAACCAAAGTGAAAGGGGTTCGATCCAGACAAACGAAAGTGATGATCCAAGTCCCATAGATACACTCAGGAAGGTGCCGGGTAAAATGTTTGGCGTAACAGGTTCGGCATTGTCATCCGGAAGGTCAACCTCCGTCGCTTCGGCGTAGACATTAGTCTCTGCGTCTGCTGTGGGCAGGTCTTCATCAACCAGGACGCCATATTCCATTTCGGAATCAACACGAGCCTTGGCCAACAGCACTGCGGCTTCTGAATAGGGATTTAGTTTTACAGCTAAGTGGAGCGGGGTGTAACCGAGGTCGGTCGTCGCTCCTATATCGGCACCTGCTTCAAGCAGAAGTCTTACTGCCTGAGCCGCATTTTTGCTGGCGGCCCAGTGGAGCGGGGTAATACCGCTTTGTGCTTTGGCGTTCACATTAGCGCCACGCTCCAGAAGCAATGTGACCGCTTTGGTTGCATTGCGACTTGCGGCCCAGTGTAGCGGCATGAAGCCTGTTGTTGTTTCTGCATTGACGAGAGCACCACGATCAATCAGCAGGGCAGCAGCAGCATCCTGATCGGTTGCTGCCGCCAGATGGAGCGCGGTGACGCCGCCACGAATCGTCTCGCTGAGATCTATCTCTGCCGCTGGATTAAGCATGGATTCAAGGGAGACCATATCATGTGCTCGCACCGCTTGATGCAGAGGGCCAGCTGTTACGTGGGTTAGGGCCGCAAAGCAGTACACGCAAACGATAGTGATGGCGATAGGTCGAAACATGGGAAGAAGTCTAAAGCAGAATAGGAACATCTTAAAGCAGAAACTAGTGCTTATGGTATTTACTGTGTAAAGGAGTTTGACCGCAGATGGGCACGGATGGAGAGGTTATGTGGAGAGTGGACTGTGGGGCGTGGAGGGGCTTTTTGACCGGGACACGCTCATGCGATGAGATGCTTCGGCAAGCTCAGCATGACAGTTTCCTCAGAAATTCAACTGCGTCGTAGGTGTCGTTCCGAGCGAAGTCGAGGAATCTTAATTTGGAAGACGCACCGTTATGGTCTGTTTCTTGTGTTCTCTGTGGTGAAAATCTATTGTATCATATCTGCTGTAGCGGCATTCGGGATCCATCCCCGTTTGTTGTCAGATTCAATTAGCATCCATCCGTTGTGTTTCTGTAGAATGTCCATTTCTTCGCCGGGGGCAATTTCGAAGTGAGAATGCGAACTTATGGATGGTGCCATGTAGGCTTTGGTTGTCGAGAGGCATGTGGTTTGCTCATAGCGAGCATGTCCCAAGTATCGTCGGAATCGTGATTGCAGATTATCGGTTGTCGGTGCATTTGTTGCATCTGGCGAAGCCCCGGCATCTTCGTCAGATGGCCTGAAGTGTTCCAGTGTTTCTTGTGCTGCAACATGAAAGGCGATGGGGAAGGGCCCCGCATCAGCGCGCTTGTAGCTTCTTGATTCAGGGTCAAAATACGTTAGGGCAATTTTGGGAATGGCCGAAATTGTGGTGGATTGCGGTATTACAACTTGCTCGAATATAAGAAGATCGGGTGCTGTGTGGACGTGTTTTGAATCGTACACCTTAAATTGCTGTGAGCCTGAAAGTTTAGGTTCACGAATGTCGTCTCTGTATCCGCGTCCCGTAATGCGCGTTGTGAGTGTAACGAGATCTCCGTTAACAATGTTTGTGGGGGCAATGGTGGCTTTGAACGTAAATGATCCAATGGCACCTGAAAAATCGGCTGGTGCGGGTGGAAGGGGTTTTACGGCAAGGTGTAGAGGTGCAATCGTGACGTTGAGGGGGAATTCTTCCCAAGCGCTTCCAATGAGCATTCGCCGTCGTCGCATGGCGATGAGTTGGAGATTGGGAGCAATGAGGATAGTTCCGGTTGCGAGGGCTCTGGCGCTGCATTGGTAGCGATGAATTTTGGTGATGCGATGTCCGTCTCCAACACGTTGGGATGGCAGCGCCTCAAAGGGTGTGAAAATGTCGACGCGGTTCCGATCGGGAAGCCCGTTCAGATCTAGTTTCTGGCGAATCTGTACACCGGTAGTTTTGATCGTAAGGGTAAGCAGAAAGGATTCCCGCTCGTAGACCCGCGCTTTACTGATGCTGATTTCGGCAGTTACGGGAGGTGTTTCCGTTTGCGCCATGCTGTTTGGCGTTCCAAGCAGCGGCGCTATGAACACGATCAGGAAAAGCGATAACGTTCGCCACCTTCGGATGCGGGTAAGGCTCGCTGTTAGTGTCGTTTTTAGCATTAGATACTCGTTGGGTTTTGATCGACGGTGTCTTTGGTTGTGAGAATGGGGGTTGTTATCTGCGTGGGCCTTAGCTCCTGATATAGTGTGGTCGCAGCACTTGAGCCGAATACGATCAAAAGTGTCACGGCAACTCCTAGCAGCGTTCGGGATAGTTCGTTTATACCAAGCGGTCGAAGTAGCAGTGCTATCCAAAGCAGCAGAAAAGCTAATGATGCGATCGTGATACGCACATTCCCTGAGAGTCCATAGTGCCAGAAAAGGAGGGGTCTGTACCATGGTAGTTTTGGGTCTGAAACGTTAGCGTCCAGTTTGTGAATGGCCAGAATCATGTTGCGCTTCAATTCCCAGGTCGTTCCCGAATAGCGTTCCGCGCGTAGAAATGCGTTAAGCGCCGCCTGAGGATGATCAGCCATTAATAGCGCGGTGCCGTAGTTATAGAGCAAGGGCGCATTGCAATATTCCTTGTCGAGCATACGTTTCAATGTTAGTGCTAAACGATCAAACTGAGCAGGTGTATTTGCGGTCGAAATTTGTGACATCGCGAGTTGTGAATCAAATGGGGTTGTTTTCGACTCCGCCAGTGTCATTGCCGTTGTGAGTAAAGTCAGCACGAGAGAGGAAAGCCACCTCTTTACGATCCTGAGTGTTTTGTGTGCCCGTTTCACACGGGGAGCCCCTAACTCTCCTTCTAATAACTCGATAATATGACGTGCAGCATCGGTGTCGTCGTCAATTTCGGTATCGGATTGAGCTCCCGTCTGAAAACCTGCATTAAAGCTGCGCTCCATGAGCTTGATGAACGTCTCTGTCAGGGGTGGGGAGATTTTTCGCTGCGAAAAAATGAGGGTTAGATCGGCGGGAGTCATTGCTGTGGCGACGAGCCCAAACCGCATTTCGACATAGGTGCGAAGGATTGCGGCGAGCTCCTGCCGTGCTTCGATGCTGGAGCTTGCCGCAATGGTGGGAACCTTGGATAGTCGCTGGCGTGCTTGTGAAGCGGCTGATGTCTGTTGTCTCCGTTTTGCGGCAGTAGGCAGTTGTTTTCGGATGGTGCGTATCAGCGTTGCCCCTAGGAAGAGCAAGGGTCCCAGTAGCAGGAATGGAATGTGAAGCCTGGGAGCAAAGAGTGTTTCGGTGTGTGCTAGTGATGCACCGACTTCAAAGGGGGCGGGGATGGTTAAGTTGGGGTCTGAATTTTCTGTCATAATCGTGACGTTTTGCTCTGCCGTATCAATGATGATGCTGCCTTCGACCTCCGTGGCGGGTTTGGCTCTGACGGGGATGGGGTCTGTTAGCACCGTGTCGTAAGTCCGTGTTTGGGTATTGTAGAACGATACGGCAACGGGTGGGAATTCAAGAGTGCCCGGACGTGTAGGTCTCACGGTGTACTGGTAGACTCTTGCATCATCGCGAGTCATGCTGTGGATCGAGTCTTCGTAGATTCGGAAATCCTTGCCGAGATTCTCTTGTAGACCAAGGCGTGGCGCGAGGAGATTTTCTTTTCTGATATCGCCGGAGATTGCGATCTCAAGCGTTAGCGGATCCCCCACAAAACAGGTCTGTGTATCAAGGCTCGATTTTGCTGAAAGCGAAGTGCCGATGGCTCCAACATAAGAGGCCGGTCGTCCCAGTTCGGGAGGGGGGACTACGTGAACGGTTTGTTGCTCTGCACTGGCAAATATTGATTCTGTAATACCCCGTCCAGAAGATGAGACCCCTTTGAAGACCTCGCCCTTGAAGGCTACGGGGCCAAACGTGTGAGTTCCCTCGCCTGTTGGAACGTATTCAAGTTTAAGTGAATACATGAAATAGGATTTTCCTTGGTGCATAACACGTGTGGATTTCAGATCAAAGCGTGCGGCAGTGGGGCGGTTATCTAGACCGCCAAAATTAAAAAAGCCTCCAAAGCCGGAGGATTGCAAGTTGACATTATTGATTGCAAATCCGGGTGACCTGTTGTTGTTGATCAACATGGCGTTCAGAAACTTGTTGATATCCTGACCCTCAAGGTCATCAAACGCGTCCTGTTTGAGGTAGGGAATTGTTAAGTGAGGGGAATTTTCGACGGGAAGCGGACTGGCGTCGTCATAGGGGGAGGGGAGTGCTTGCACTTGCACACGCATTTCAACTGAGAATGACTCCTCAACGATGACTTCTGTTTTTGAGACGTTGAGATCGACAATGACACGATCTTGCGGTTCAACGCCGTGAACGATCACCATCGGGCCGGGAATGGTTGTCGCGTTATTCTTGCTGGTTACTGTGATGGGTCCCAGCCTGATCTTTCCTGGGAGAGTTGGGGTGAGGTTATATTCAAACACCCTTCCCGAAAATCCGGTTACCTTGCGGTGCCCATTGATAACTGAAATGTTATGGAAACTTTGGTCGCCTTGACTGACGAATTCAATTGTGCAGTTTTGAATTCGGGAGAGGTCGGGCTCCATGCCACTCTTGTAATTGCTTACCTTTACGGTTACACGAATGGATTCACCCAGAAAAACGTTCTCGCTGGCTACGCTTGCTGTGACATCGGGATCCCTAGCAAGAGACAACCCCGGAAGCAACACGAGTAGTGTTGCTATCAGTGACAGATGATTTAGTTTCACTCCCATCCCACAAGTCCTGATGTTGGAGCCCAAACACTCGATTATATTAAAAATTCAGTCATCCTGCGGTCAAACTGTGTGCGAAAATTTCCCGCGAATCGAGAAGACTTACCACAAATTCACGCGACATCCCCTCCGTGGTGATTTCCCCTCTTGAGTATGGGCCGCTACCGATTCCGTTTCATGGATACTACCAATCGCGTTCGAATGCAGGAAGGGGAATAAGATCTTTGCGGCGGCGCTTTTCAGCTTCGTGCTCACGCTCGCGTTCCAATGCCTTCTCCAGGAGTTTGCGTAGGTCTTTTTCCTCTTGATCTTCTTTAGGTTTTGACTCTTGCTGGGACTGTTTCTCGTCCTTCTTCTCTGCGTTTTGTTCCTGATTCTCTTGTTGTTGCTGTTGATCTTGCTTTTGATTCTGCTGCTGATCTTTTTGGCCCTGTTTGTCTTTTTGGTTCTGTTGCTGCTGGTTCTGTTGTTTCGGGAGCAACTCTTGGATTTTGGAAAGCTTGCTGTAGCCTGTGCGTTGAGACTTAAGAGCTGCTGTTTTGTCCCCTTTCTGAATATGATCTGTAGCGAGCTTCTGGTCTTCAATCGCCTCTTGAGCCAAACGGAGAATCTCGGCACGGGTTTCGGCGGAGATGCCTTCAGGTTGTTTTTGCTCAGAGCTTGTGCCGTTTTGCGGGGGTGTGCTTTCGGGGGGAGGGGTAGTTCCTTTTTCAGGAACAGCCTGCTCGAAACGCTGCTTGAAGAGTTCTGTCAATCCTGTGGCCTCTTTCTGAATGTCGAGGGGATCTGAGTATGCGTCATCGGGGATTGTCCCCTCGACGCGACCGATCACGTTGGTTTGTTGGCGGATATCCTCGCGCAGGAGCATGTCGTGCGGCGCGATGGTCTTCCAAAGCTGATAGGTGTTATGCTCCGCAACCTTTGAGGAGCGAAAGCCTTCGGCGTCGAGATCTCGCAGTTTGTGCCCCCCCTCTTGCATCTCTTCTTGCGTGGCATCCATGAGCTGTGTAAATGCGGCGAAATGCTGTGCATTCGATGCCGCATTTGGTTGTTGTGCCATAGCTCCAGTGAGCTTTCCCTTTAGCGGGATCCAGAGTTCTGCGAGAGCTTTTTGGCGTTCTGCGAGCGCTTCAAGCTGAGCAATTCGATCCGGGCTTGTATTTGTGATGGCAGAGGGTAGGGCAGTGGCAATCGCACGCTGCTCGGTTAGCATTTGATCTGCGAGCTGAGGTGCGGGTACTTTTTCGTAGGCTTTGGTCAGCGCGAGAGACTTTGCCTGTTCCTGAGCTTCGGCAAGGCGTGTAACCGCGATGGCAACATTATCGCGAGGCCCGGGGACTTTCTCTTGCTGTCGCCAAGATTCCTTAAATGCTTCTGCAGCCGCACGAAACTGATCTGCGCGTTCCTGGGCTTGATCTGCATCGTTGGCATCAAGCGCTTCTGCAGTCCTATACAGCGCACTGCCGAGTTCCAGATTTTCATCGGATTCGCCGCGCCGAGCCTGAAGGGAGAGTTCCTGAAAGATTTCGGCCGCGCGTTCAAAGTCTCCGGCTTTAGCGAAAGCAACCGCAGCATTGTGGCGGAAGTCGCGGCTTGCTTGTCGCGAGACGCCCTGTGCAGCTTGCAGGTAGGCGTCGGCAGCCTCGTTGAATTTTCCCTGTTTGAAAAGACGTTGTGCTGTGCGGGCACCGTGGCGACCTGCTGGAACTGACGTGTTCTCTGCTGTTGCAGGTTGCGCTACTGCATTCGTTGATGAGGATTGCGGTAAAGTGGGGAGGGCATTGGTTGTGGACTGTGCGTATGTTATCAGCGAGGTTCCGAGTAGGAAAAGAATGGAGAGTTGCTTCAGTTTTCGCTTGGGTTGAAACATGTCACGAAGTGGGGCGGAGGGTGTTTTCTCTTCAGCTTGCTTTCCAGAGGCGATGCGTCCACGGCTGAGAGCGCTTGCAGCAAAGAGAAAGCATAGGGCAGGGAACAAAAGCCATTGGTAGCGTTCGATCGCTCGTGTTTCGCGCGTTTCGGCTAGCTCCCGGGCGTTGATCTTACGAAGGTGGTCACGATAGAGGGTGCCCAGTGTTGTGCTGGTCATGCTGGCCGTTTCAACGGGAATATATGAGCCACCCGATGCTTTTGCGATTGCATACAGGGTTTCATGGTCAAGCTTTGTGACGATGTCTTTGTCTTTATGCTGTAAATAGTGGGTTTGGTGGTCCTGATTTGGAATGCGAGATCCCTGTCGACTGCCGATGCCCACCGTGTAGATCGGGATCTGTTGTTCACCTGCCTTCTGTGCAACTTCTTTGGCTTTGCCAGTTAAATCTTCTCCATCGGAAATGAGGATGATGGCCTTGTGAGACGCATCGCCCTCTTCAAATGCGTCAAGGGCCTTCTCGATGGCAGTGCCAATGTCGGTTTCGCCACGGGGAGCGGAGGCAGGACTGATTCCATCGAGTGCCTGACGCAGAAATGCGTAGTCGGTTGTGAGAGGACATACAAGAGAGGCCTTGGCACGGAATGCGATCAGGGCGGCACGATCTCCCCGGAGTTCTGTGATCAAATCAACAAGGTCGATTTTCGCACGGCGCAATCGGGTAGGGTGGACATCGTTTGCGAGCATGGATCGTGAGACATCTACGGCGATGACCAGATCGCGCGACTGCTGATACACGGTTTCCTCACGTTCTCCCCATTTTGGGCGTGCGGCTGCGACGAGCAGAAGTAGGATGCCTGTTCCCACCAGTGCAATCTGCCAGAGCTGTCGTTGCGGATTCTGTTTGGGAAAGAGTTTGCGCTGGAGAGCAGGATCTACAAAAGCTGCCATGGCCCGAATCGACCGTTTGTGAATGGCAAGCCACCACGCTACGATTGCTGGAACAATCCAGATAAAGAAAAGAACCCACGCGTTGTCAAAATGAAGTTGCATTATTATTTTTCTTACTCTTAATTGTTTACTCTTATTCGCTTACTCTTAATCGTCCACTCATGCTCGCCGACTTATACGCGTTTACTCCTCGTTGCTCTCCTAGTAGATCGACTAGAAGTATCAACTAGTGCCATGTTACACGTGCAACCTTGTAGGACGTGCTTCCCGGTATTCCGGGAGCGCGTATTGCATAGACATTCAGACACGGGCTCCCCGGAATACCGGGGAAGCCCATCCTACAAACAATAACTGATGTATGACATAACACTAAGAAGAATACCCCCCCCTACTAATCTCTGAAACGTCCCCTATAGAAGTCGGCGTGTGACCGCCATATTGAGAGTGGTTCCCAGTAGCAGCAAGGTGAGCCCTGGTGTAAGAAAGTAGAGAAACAGTTCGCGATATTGTCGGTATATGTCCTGATCAACGCGGGTTTTTTCCAACGCGTTAATCTGATCTAGAGCGTTTTCGAGTCCCTTCTCATCCTTGACGTTGAAATAGCTGCCGCCCGTTTCGGTTGCCACGGTTCTTAGCAATTTTTCGTCCAATGTGACTTGGGCGTGTGCTATGACTTTGCGTCCAAAGCGATCGGTTGCCCAGAAGGGGGCATTTCCTGAACTGCCTACACCAATTGAATAGACTTTGATTCCAAGACTTTTTGCAACTTTGATTGCCTTTGCGGGTTTAATCATTCCGGTGTTTGACTCACCGTCACTGAGTAGCACAATAATTTTTGAAACAGGTTCAGCGCCTTCAATTCTGGCACAGGCTGTAGCAAGTGCATCGCCGATGGCTGTTAGAAGTTCATCCTCGTTTGTGACGTTGCCATCCTTACCAAATGCGGGCTTTGGTGTCGTGACCCCGTCAAGTACGTGTAGCAGCGCTGCGTGGTCCGATGTCATGGGAGCAAGGGTTGATACATATCCCCCGAATGTAATGAGACCGATAAGGTCTTCGTCACGTTCATCGACAAATGCAGCGAAAGCTTCTTTTGTCGCGTCAAGGCGGGTCCTATATTTCATGCCTGTGGGGGTGCGAGTTGACATGTCAAGCGCTTCCATGGAACCCGAGATATCGACTACCATTTGGATTGCGATCACGTTGGCGGTCATGCGGGATTTAGACAGTATGGTTTGCGGGCGTGCCATCGCCAGCACGAGTAGAACCATGCCGCTCAAAATGATATAGGGGGTTGACCGTGCAAGTCGGGTTCGCCAGGAACGCCCTGAGTGTGGAATACGACTCATTGGCGCAAATCGTATTCCCTGCTGAATACGTTTTGCCAACATGCACCAACCCGCTATCCCAACGGGGACGAGGAGCAAAAAACTGGATGGATTTCCAAATTGAAACATGATTTGAGTTCTGGTTTCTGGGTTTCGAGTTCTGGGTTAGGGGTTCCGTTTTGCTATAGTAATTTCTGTTTGTGTTCGGTTCCTGTCGCGATACCGTCAGTGGCCTCGCTTTGGTCTGCATCTGTTGTGATGTAGTCTTTCGCGGTATCAATGGACCCTCTGATGTTGTCCTGATCCGGTTGGTACGCGGCAAATTTGACGAGGTCGGCAGCCTGAAGAAATCGCTGAAGGCGAAGCATAACCGCGTCGTCAAATCGGGGGTCGCTCGATACGGCTGCGAGGAATTCTTCGGTTGTTTGCTCAGGGGCTCGAATATGGTGTTGGCGTTCAATGTAGCGCCGCACAACCATGGTGAGCTCAACATAGAAGTCCTTGACCTGATTCTTGTCGATCAGTTTCTTCGCCAGAAGTTCGCTGAGTTCTTCAAGAGCCCGATCTCGCGGTGACATTCGCATGAGTCGGATTTTACGATGTGCTCTGCGGAGGAGTGTCCAAATGATGAAGCCGAGTGCGGCAACGGCAATCAGAATCGCGATATAGCCAGCTACGGTTCGCATTGGAGGGTAAATCCAGACGGGATTGAAGTGGGCTTTGATGTCATTGCCAACGTCATTGTCTGTGATGGCCTGCATGGCAAGCACGATGGGGGGGGTGGCTAGCCAGCCGGATTCTGTTCCCGCAGGAGACCGGTCGGTGTAGGTCATGGCCATTGGTGCGATACGGTATTCATCGGCGATGAGTGGGGTGAGTCGAATGACACGCTCAAGGGTTATGTTTCCGTTATCTAGTAAGGGTTCTCGATCGAAGCTGGCACTATTCAGAAATCCCTGTAGGCGGTTGTCAATAGGGGGAAGCACGACGGAGATATTCTCAGGGATTGTGGCGCGAATGGTAAGCAGTATGTCCTGATTGAGAAAGACGCGGCCGGGAACAAGGGATAGAGTCAGCGTTACAGGGCCTTGTGTTACGGTTTCCTGTTTGGTGTCAGTTGTGGCATCTGATGCTGCGAGAACAGGAAGCGCAAGGCAGCATAACACTAGAAATAAAAACTTCAGATACGATCTGGTATATGATTGAAAGTACGTGCGCATCTCCGAGGCGCACAACAGGGACACGTCTCGGAGATACGTGCCTACTTGTTCTTTTGCGTTAACGTTGTAATGCGGAATCTTCATTATTTCAGCCCCTCCGTGATCGTATTTGGCGTTGACGGAATAGTTGCCGAACATCATCAACGAAGGGGCGAGAAGTTGACAACGCAATGTGGTCTACCTTGTTGCGCCGGAGCATGGTGAGTAGTGCCTCTTGATCTGAAATGGCCTTTGAAGCGAAGGCTGCTCTTACAACTTTGGATCGGGTGTCTACGATTCTCAGCTCACCCGTCTCAGCATCTTCGAGCTCGAGTAGACCAACATTGGGGAGTTCGAGCTCACGAGGATCGCTGATGGGGCAACAGATGACATCATGTCGCCGAGCGGCAACGCGTAATTCCTTTTCATAATTGACGTCGAGAAAGTCCGAGATGAGAAAGACGACGGCTTTTCGCTTTTGTACTTGGTTAAGAAACCGGAAGGCCCCTGCAATGTCTGTTCCATGAGTTGTCTCTTCTGCGGCGAGGACTTCGCGTACGAGTCGCATGGCCGCCGTTCTTCCCTTGCGGGGGGGGATGCACTTTTCAATGCGGTCGCTGAAAAGGATAAGGCCAATATTATCCTGATTCTTGATTGCGGAAAGGGCAAGAAGGCAGGTGATTTCTGCGGCTGTTTCCGCTTTTGAACGCGATTGGGATCCAAAGCACTGGGAGCCTGAGATATCAACAAGAAAGATCACGGTGAGTTCACGTTCTTCGCTAAAGTGCTTTACGTACGGATGTCCCATGCGCGCGGTGACGTTCCAGTCAATGGATCGCACGTCATCGCCCGGAATGTACTCACGCACTTCATCAAATTCGATGCCTTGACCCTTGAAGACGGATTGATAAGCACCTGAAAGATGTTGGTCGACAAGGCGATTGGTAATCACCTTGATCTTCGCCACCTGTTTCATCAGTTCTTTGGTATCAATTGCCATGAGATTAAGAGTTCTGGGTTCCGAGTTATGAGTTTAGAGTTCCGAATTTCAGCTTTTGAATTTTAGTTTTCAGCTTTGCCTTACGGGACGGGGATTTCGCTTAGGAGATGTGTGATGACATCCTCGCTGGTGACTTCTTCGGCTTCGGCTTCATAGGTTAGGATGACACGATGCCGGAGTACGTCGTGTGCAATTTCCTTAACATCCTGTGGTGTGGCGTAGGCGCGTCCGTTGAGCATGGCATTGGCGCGTGCGGCGAGATTGAGGAAGAGGCTTGCACGTGGCGAGGCGCCGTATTCGATCTGGTGGTCGATGTTGACTTTGTAGTCGGATGGCTTACGTGTAGCAAATACGATGTCGAGGATGTAGTCACAGACTTTTTCGTCGCAATATACCTGGTCGAGTATGTTACGCATGGTGACAATTTGCTCCGCCGACATGACGGGCTTTAGCGTGATGTCGTTGTCGCGCGTAAAGCGATTCATGATGCGTCGTTCATCGTCTTTTGATGGGTAGTCAACTTTGCATTTGAGCATAAAGCGGTCGATTTGTGCCTCCGGGAGCGGGTATGTGCCTTCCTGCTCGAGCGGGTTTTGCGTCGCCATGACCATAAAGGGGGAGGGCAAGGGATAGGTGGTGTCTCCGATGGTCACTTGGTGTTCCTGCATGGATTCCAGTAGAGCAGACTGCACCTTGGCAGGGGCTCGGTTGATTTCGTCTGCGAGCAATATATTCGTAAAGACAGGGCCTTTACGTGGAGCAAAGGTTCCCTCTTTTGGGTTGTAGATCATGGTTCCCACGACATCGGCCGGTAGCAGATCCGGTGTGAAGGAGATCCGCTGAAACTGAATCCCGATGGATTGTGCAAGCGCTTTGACGGCTGTTGTTTTTGCTAACCCCGGCACACCTTCCAGCAGAATATGCCCCCCGGTGATAAGTGCGATCAGCATGCGGTCCATTAACTTTTCCTGGCCCACGAGAATCTTTCCAACCTCCTGGCGGATGGCTTCGATGATTTGCACCTGCTCTTTGAGTAGGTCCGTTGTTTTTGCAATATCGGTTGTCATTTGCGTTCTCCCTGATTGGGTTCGTTGATAAGACGTAAACCGTCTTTCTATTTATCTTCGGCTTTTGTTTCTGTTTCTACTTTTTGAGAGTCGTCTGGCTTTGCTACGTCCTTGGGGGCACTAGCGGTGGGTGTCGTGTCAATCTCGGGCTCACTTGCAACGGGAGTCCCGTCTATATAGTCCTCACGAAGTTTTGTCATAGAATCCGCTTTGTAGGAAGGAATGATGTAGGTCCACTTTTCCAAGCGTGCGTTGATTATTTCTGCATCGGCACGTGCTTTGTTGGTTTCGGCTACGATTGCTTTCCTCGCTGCTGCATCTTCTGCAACCGTCATCGGGGTGTCAACCGCTTGCGCGTTGCCAATGTATGATGCGCTGATACGCGCATAGCGATCCTCGCTGTTTTTTGGTGATCCGCCGAGTTTAACAACATAGAGGACCCCGTTTTTCGTCATAGATTCAAAGACAACCGGATCGTCCATGCCCAATTGCTTGTCAGTAAGTGATGGGTCGGCAACATCTGCGAGCTGAAGGTAGTTAAGCGCGTCCTGGACGGTTGGCGACATGTTGGTGCTGAGCGTCTCGCCCTGTACCAGGTCTGTGGGGACCCATTTGTCATCCTCGGGATTGCGTGCAAAACTGATCGGTTGACGCTTGTTACCGGATATCCGGATGCTTGTGACCTCCGTGCCGGGAACGCTCAAAAGATCGGTGTCCAGCCAGCTGTTGGGAGTGGCTCCAGAGAAGGCCTCCAGCGTCTCTGATATTACGACAACGCTTTTGCCACCATCGGTGGAAATAAAGCGACCGTTTGGATAGCCTCCGTAGGGGTTTTCCGGCGCGGCTTCTCGTGTGCGCAGGTCGCCAAGGATAATGTCGCCCAAGACCGTTTCTTTGGCATCAAGGAATTGCACGCGGTCGGATGCTTCGGTGATGTTCATATCTGCCTTCTGCGCGTCGGTTACGGAAATCTCGTGTGCAATTTTGATATCTGCGAGTCCGATAACGGCGCGGTGTAGCTTCTCGTAGTTGGCGGGATAGCCGTGTTTCGATTCAACGCCCCAGCCGTCTTTCGATGCATTGAGGGTGGTTGTGCTTCCCTTGCTTGTCATGCGGATCGCTGCAATATCGTTGATTGAGAGTCCTGGGAGAAGCCACTTTCCCATCTGGGTGGGTGAGGGTGTGGCATTTTTAAGGGACGTTAAATAGGCAACACCCCCGAGAGCGACCGCTGCGATGAGGAGTATGATGATTTGCTTACGCTTCATGATTTTGTTTCCTTCCGTGATATATGTGAGTTTAGCCTTGCTGGGTTACCGTCGCGATTTTTGAACTGCAACGGCGATGCCGAGAGCAATGACGAGCAATGGCATTAGAGCTATGTTTGCGACTTTAATCCATGCACCAACCGTGTCAATATCTCGGCGTAGATCCTTTTGCACTTGGCGTATCTGTTTGTTAATGTCCCGCTTTTGAGCTTCGAATCTTGCGATTGTATCGCTTTGTTCTTGAGAGATGAACTGGCGTTGCGATGCGTTCTTCTGCTGTTGGAGCTCATTGATTTTCTGTTGAGCCTCCTGAGCTTGTTGCTGGAGTTGTGCCATGGTGTCTTCGAAGGCGTTTTGGGCCTTCTTGCGAAGACTGTCAACGTACGTAAAGCTGCGATCTTTTTCTTCGCGACTTCGGATTGAGATCAGATCCTGATTGCCTCCCAGTTGGTCAATGAGATTTGCAAGCAAGACCCCGTTGTTGCTGATAGGCTGTTTGATCAACCCGAAGGGGCTTCTAATCTCCTCTACGTTCGTGATATCTGCCAGAATATCGACATCGGCAACGACGACCACCGTGCTTTCGCCTTGCGCCAGTGAGGTGCTGTCTGTCGTCGGAGATGCTGTTGCTTCGTCAGACTCAGGATCTTTTGGGGCACCCTCTGGAAACGCAGTCTTAAACGTGCCCGAAAGTTTGAGTGCCAGGTGCTGGGGGGTTGCCGCGGCCCGGTATTCGCGCTTCATGGCTTCCGAACCGTATTGTGCGGTCATGGCGGGTACACTGCCGGAGTTTGAGGATGCACTGATTAGCGGTATAACGGTGATGGCATCATCGGTATTATCTGTGAGGGCACCCGCGAATACGGCTCGTATGGATGACAGATTTGCTGTGGCCGAGTCATCCTTGCAGACGTTCTTTGCATCATACATGAGTACGGCGTGGTTGAGAACGACGCGATTGCCTTCACGCATTTGCATGCCGCTATCTTTATCGACGATGATACGCGTTGCGTCGTACCCAATTCCCCATGCTTTAAAGAGCACGTTCAAGTCGGACGCAGCTGCAGGGGGGGCGCCATATGGTGATGGAGCTGCCGTGGTGTCTGAGTAAGCGGAGGGATCGACGAATGCAACAAGATGTCCGCCACGCAGGACAAATTGGTCGATTGCGTAGATGCTCTTCTCCGAGAGGTTCTTGGGGTGCACGACAATCAGTGTGTTTACATCAGCAGGAATGCCCTGTTCTGCTTCTTCTGCACTGACGTTCTTGAGATCGAAGTCCTTCTGGATGTCGCTGAAGGTGAACCACGCAGGCTGCTGTTCTGGACGGGGTTGCCCCGGCATCATAAATTGCGGGGGTTCGCTGCCCAAAACGGGGAGACTGCTGAGTACGCCAACGACGGCCTTTTCCGGGTGTGTCGCCTGGTAGATCATGCGTGATACCTGATATTCGAAGAATCGTTGGTTCTGCGGATCTATGATTGGAATGGCGGCGCTGTGCTTTCCTGAAAGCACGACGATTCCCATGTACATGGGGCCTCCATACATGTCCAGCGGGATGCCCTGAAGTCCGTATTGAGCGGCTTGGTCTTCTTCGTCTGTATCGGGTTTCGGGTCTATGACGGTCAGCCTAATCTTGCCCTTTGATGCGCGCACGTACTCCCGCAGAAAGTCCTCAGTCTGTTCTGCGAAGGCTTTGAGTTGCATTGGAACTTTTGGGTTGGAGCGGCTGAAGTAGAACTGCAGCTCTACGTTTGATTCCAGCTTCGCCATGGTGTTGGCTGAACCCTCGGATAGGGAGTAGCGGTTCTCGTCGGTCAGGTCGGCGCGCAGGCGCAGGTTCTTGACGATGACGTTGGTAGCAATCACGGCTACGAGCAGGCCGAGCAGGCCAAGCAGACTTCCGCTGATTTGTCGCACAGGATGGGCTTTGTTCTCGCTCATGTTTGATTCCTTTCAATTTCAATGGGAGCACACACGGTGTGGTGCTCTTTATGATTTTCGGTTATTCAGTATCAAGTGTGTTGCAACGATCATGAATGCGATCGCGCTGGCGTAGTAGGTGACGTCTGCTAGATCGAAAAGCCCTTTGTGCATGGAGTCGTAGTGAGGAAGGAGGCTAAGCGATGCAATACCGTTTACAATCCACTGCGGGGCCCATCCGGTGAACCAGCTCGTGACCGGATCAAATCCACAGAGCAGCAGCAGTAGGCAGATTAGTAGGCTAAGAACAAAGCTGATGACCTGATTGCGCGTGAAGGATGATGTGAGCATCCCGATAGAGACGCACGCTCCTGCCAGAAGAAACGAGCCTATGTATCCGCTGGCGATAATGGTCAGATCCGGGTCTCCCAAAATGCAGACCGTTGGCACAATCACAGGAATGGTGAGTGCTGTAGCTGTGACCATGAACAGCCATGCGGCAAGAAACTTGCCGAGAATGGCTTCGGTCATCGTGATGGGCATCGTGAAGAGGAGTTCAATTGTGCCAGTGCGATGTTCCTCCGCCCAGAGTCCCATTGTAGCCGCAGGTACCAAAAGGAGGTAAACCCAGGGATGCCAGAAAAAGAAGGGTTCCAAGTCGGCAATGCCGCGTTCATAGAAGCGATTTGCTGAGAATGTCAGAAACCCAATCAAGATGAGGAACACGACCAGAAATACGTAGGCTACGGGGGATTCAAAGTAGCTTTTGAATTCTCGCTTAAAGATTGTCAATGTGTTGTGTGCACGTGTCATGGCGTGTCTATGCCTCCTTTTCAAGCGTCAAGGTGCGAAACACCTCATCTAGTCGTCCGGTGCTGCTCATGGCTTTGAGAGCATCGGGGGTGTCGTTGGCGACGATTTTGCCGCGTGCAATGATGATAGCGCGCGAGCAGACGGCTTCGACTTCTTCGAGTATGTGGGTAGAAATGATGATGGCCTTTTCGGCCGCCATGCGTTCAATCATTTCGCGTACAACATGTTTCTGGTTTGGATCCAGACCATCCGTAGGTTCGTCCATGATCAAGACGGCTGGATCGTGGAGAATTGCCTGAGCGAAACAACTGCGTTGCCGGTACCCTTTCGACAGTGTGCTGATTGTTTGATTTTGAACGTCCTCGAGGGAACACTGCTTTATGGCCGTATTGACACGGTCAGTCAGTTCACTGCCGCAATAGCCGCGAATGGAGCCGGTAAAGGTCAGAAACGCCGTTACCGTCATGGACCCGTAGCCTGGGGCGTTCTCGGGAAGATAGCCGATCTGTTTCTTGGCGTTAATGGGGTCTGTCTGGATGTCGTGACCGCCGACGAGCGCCGTGCCGGATGAGGGCGGCAGAAAGCCAGTGATCATTCGCATGGTTGTGCTCTTGCCTGCACCGTTTGGTCCCAGGAACCCAAGCACTTCTCCTTTGGAGACCTTGAACGAAACACCTCGTACGGCCTCAATGTGGCCGAAATGTTTTTTCAGGTCACGGACTTCAACTCTGGTTTTCTTGCCGTCAGGCATGGTGGCACCTCCGACGTGATTCATGTTGTTTCATTCTGAATTCCTCCGTTATTTCCATTTTCAATATCCAATTTCCAACAAGGAATATCCAATATCCAACTTGAGATGCACTATTGTGCTTTTCTCTTCCTGGCTGTTTCGACACTTGTGAACAGAATGGCAATCAATTCGTCTGTCTCCTGTTGAAGCGGTTTGATTTGAGCCGAAGATTTGATCATGTTTGCCTTAGCAATGATCTTAAGCCATATCTCAGTTTCTCGTAGTTCTTTAAGAGAAATCTTGAGCTTATGTATAAAATCAGCTGTGGATTTTGCACTCTGAGCCTCTTCATAGTTTGGCGCAGGTGACGTCCCGCTCCTCAAAATCTGAGAGGAAACATGCTTGCCTGCCTTCGTTTCGGGCAAGGCCGCAGATAAATTTATGATACGCACCGCATAGTCAACCAATCGGTCTTGTAGGTCGAAAGCTTTTTCCTTGGTCATTGGATATTCCTTGTTGATTATTGGATATTCCCTTTAATCAAAATGGTAGATTATGTTCTTTGATTTTGCGTTGAATGGTTCTCCGGGAGAGTCCCAGAAGCTCTGCTGTCACTGTGCGGTTACCGTCGTTTCGCAATAGGGTTTGGTGCAAGACCTCTCTTTCGATTTCATCCAGCGTCATGCGACTGGGCACATCAAAGGAGGCCTCCGTGTGTGGGGTGGCCTGTGTCAGGTGCAGGCTGTCGCCAGAAAGGGTGGGGGACGTGGAGAGGACGACTGCGGATTCGATAGCGTTCTTGAGTTGCCTGATGTTTCCCGGCCAATCGTGCGTTTCCAGGGCACTGTAAAATGAGGGTGTAATTTCCTGGATCAGGCGGCCGTGTTCCGTTGCTGCCGCTGCCACAAATCGGTCGGCGAGAGGCCGAATGTCGCCGCGGCGCTCGCGAAGCGGGGGGACGGTGATGTCGACAACCTTTAAGCGATAGAGCAGGTCTTCGCGAAACGCGCCGTTTGTAACGAGTGCATTTAAGTCCCGGTTTGATGCAGAGACGACTCGTACGTCGACGTGGAATGATGACTGACCGCCGATGCGGGTGACGTGGCGCTCTTCAAGTACGCGCAGCAGTTTTATCTGGACGTCGGCAGGGGCGTCGCCAATCTCGTCCAGAAACAGAGTTCCCCCATCGGCTCTTTCAAATGCCCCACGGTGCTGTTGGATGGCGCCGGTAAATGACCCTTTCTCGTGACCAAACAGTTCTGAGGCGAGAAGGGATTCTGCAAATGCGCCGCAGTTTACGGCAATGAAGGGCCCCGCCGCGCGTGTGCCGTCGTAGTGCAGTGCGCGCGCAATGAGCTCTTTGCCCGTGCCGCTTTCACCGTAAATGAGAACGGTTGCGGTGGTCTCGGCAAGTGTCTGAACTTGTTGGAGCAGGGCTAGGGATTTGGGGTCCACTGCGGTTATGCCGCCGGATCCAAATTGATTTCGGGCAGTGGATTGAAAACTGTCGATGCGTTGGCGTAGGTGTGAGGCTTCGGCCGCGCGGGTGAGTTTGGCTTGGAGATCATCCAGATCGAGGGGCTTTGTGATGTAGTCGTAGGCCCCACGTTTCATTGCCTTAACGCTGGAAGCTACGGAACCATAGGCGGTCATGATCATGATGGGGATGTCGGACTGTAGTTCGCGTAGGGCCGTGAGCACGTCAATGCCGTCAATGTCTGGCAAGACGAGATCGGAAAGCACGACATCAAATGTGTTGGCTTTGAATGTGGCGATTCCTTCCGCTCCGGTAGTGGTGGCGGTGACCTTAAAGCCTCCGTCCTCTGCGGCTTCTACGACCGAGGCGAGCCCGTCCGGATCATCTTCGATTATGAGTAGTCTGGGTTTTTTCATGATTCACGAATTTTACTAGCAGGTCTTGTGCCAGTTTCTGCGTTGGCATCTGTATTGGGTCGTGAATTGTGGTTGTGAGTGGTGCCGTGTTTGGCGATCGGAAACGTGATATTAATACAGGTTCCTTTTGAGCCATCGTGGTTATCCGTAATGTTGATAGTGCCTCCAGAGCGTTCCACGGCGGCCTTTGCCAGAAAGAGTCCCAGTCCTGTGCCGCTGGGGCGTGTTGTGAAGAACATATCAAAGACCTTTTTGCGTTCTGTCTTTGGAATGCCGGGGCCATGATCCGAGATTTCAAGTGTTGTCGTTTCACTTTTGACGTGTAGATGCACATCAATCGTTTCTTCGGGCGGGGAGAATTGCTCTGCATTCGTCAAAACATTAGCTAGCGCACGCCGCAGGGATGCTTCGAAAACGAATATGGTGATGGGGGTTGGTGAAGCGTCGAGTCGGACTTCGATCCTGGCCTGTTCAAATCGAGGCGCAAGCATATCGAGTGAGTCCTTTGTGCAGGCAACGAGATCAAGGCTTGTCTGCTTTCCGCTATCAGGACGAGAGACGTAGAGAAACTCCTTAAAGACCTTGTCCATCCGGTCAAGCGTGTTGCGCGTGCGTGTGGCGAGCTGCTGCAGTCGGTCAAGGCTAGCGGCATCATCCTTTTCGGCCTCGCGGATCAGCATTTGGACATCTAACCGCATGGAAGACATGGGGTTACGGAAGTCGTGGACAATGCCATTTGCGAGCATTCCGGAAAATGCGAGGTGCTCTTCCTTTCTGCGTAGGGCCTCACGTTTCACCTCGCGTCGCATCATCCAAACGACCAGAAGAAGGCTGATCGTAAACGAGATGACGACTGTGAGAAGGGTGAGCCTGAACATGGATGTAATAGCGGTATTGGTTGCGTGCTCTTCGCGATTGACGGTGTCTTTTCGCAGTGCGACGCTGACGCGCGTGCTGCTGGCGTTCGGGCTGTCAACGGTGGTTGAAAACACGACGACGGGAGTGTCATCCTTGCCGACGTGAAGCAGTTCTCGCCGCATTTCTACTGCGCCAGTGAGGTTGGTGTGAGAGGAAGGGGTGCCGTCAAGCAGGCGCGTTTGCTCGTGAAACAGGACGACGTCATCTCGTACCACGGACACGTATTGAAGTCCTTTCTCAAGGCTATGGAGATTCTGAACGAGTCGTGAGAACTCGCTCCAATCGGCATTTTCAGCCGAAGAGGATATGACGGAAGGTTGAGAGGAAAGTTGCGACACCATTGCTTGCCCCTGTCGAATCACGACTTCGGCGGCAGCTTCGTGAGCGGATTTTCCATGGATGCGACGTAGTACAACCAGGGTGCTTCCCGCCAGTCCTGCAATCAAGACCACAAGCAGTGCCGTAATGAGCGTCAGAGGGGTGTTGATTCGTTTCTTTTGCATGATTGCCATTGTTATTATCGTCACCTTTTTTGGAAAAAATAAAACTAGCATGAAGTGTTCCGCATTCCGAGTTCTGTATTAAAAGTTCCGAGTTCCGGGGTCTGTATTAAGAGTTCTGGGTGTTATGTCACACGCGCAGCGTTGTAGGACATGCTTCCCGGTCTTCCGGGAGCGCGTATAGACGTCCAGACACGGGCTCCCGATATTCATCGAGGAAGCTCGTCCTACAAACAACAACTGATGTGTGACATCTCAGTTGAGTTACTGCTGTTTGCAGCTTTGTTCTTTTATATAGCTGGCCGTGCATGTTCATCTCCGAGGTGCGACAGAATGTCGCGCTAGGGGCGCCGTACTGTCACAGAAGAGAGAGGGCAAATAGGGTGCAGTATATAATGCATCTTTTCAGCAAATTCCGGGGAGAGGGCGCCCCAGCTCCATTTTTGCAGAAGAGGTTGTTATTGGATAATGGAGGTGGCACGCCCCCGGGTCGCGTGATTCCTGGGCGAGGTTCCGCCTGTTGGCATGGTAAGTGCGTTAGTTCCGTTCTTAGATGGAATGATTTCCAGAGAGGTGCTTGATGGATTCGCAATATGAGGATCGTGCTATGAGTCGGAAGCGACTGTTTTCGATAGAGCGTGGGTTGCTAATGGTGATTCTCGCGATGCAGATTGTCATTGTCTGTGGGATTTTTCGAAATGAGCCACAAGAGGCTGTGGAGGGCGTTTTGGAGTCTGTAGATACGCCGCGTGTGGCTGATGTTGCAAATTCTGAAACGGCGAAGTCAACCTTGCCACCTCCGGCGTTGCCAATGTCGCTTTCGCACTCCGGTATTTTCAGGGACATGGATTCCCTCTTTATAGATGCGCTGGCGAATATGGCACAGTTGCGCTCTGCCATGCATATTGATGAGGGGTGGGATGCGCTGTCTGCCTCCCCTACTATGGATATGCGTGACGAAGATACTGATTATCTTGTTTCGTTCAGTATTCCAGGCACGCAGTCTTCGGATATAGAGGTGTCTCTTGATGGCCGTGTTCTTACCGTGCAGGCTCTCACGCCAGTACAAGGTCCACATTTTACGCATATCCAGCACTTTGAGCGCCGCGTCTTGCTTCCCGGGCCTGTCGGGGATGCAGATGATGCACATGCCTCCATCACGAACGGGGTTCTGACAGTTCGGATCCCCAAAGGGATGGGCGTGCCAGCGTCCCCCGGCCCTTTTCGCCTGTTCTAATATGAGCGGCTTTGGGCGTGGTTCCTCAAGTACGTGCGCATCTCCGAGGCACATGCTTTTTGTGCCCCAGCCGGGCACATCTCGGAGAAATGTGCGTACTGCTTGGGATCTGTTGGCACATCTCGACAGTCCCTTATCGAAGTTTCCAACTCCGAGAGTTGTGTGTTCTGAAAGATATTATGCTGGATTATATTATGCTACTAAACATAATCCTGTGATTGTTAGTAAATTTGAGTAGAGTGGTGTTATTCGCAAGGAGGCATTATGAAG
>Ga0307929_1000623_pt1 | contig 33218 bp, 35 predicted proteins | sample AceLakmetage1330_FD_203160 | JGI IMG/M metagenome (GOLD analysis project Ga0307929, IMG submission 203160) | Saline water microbial communities from Ace Lake, Antarctica - #1330 | ecosystem: Environmental > Aquatic > Non-marine Saline and Alkaline > Saline | place: Antarctica: Ace Lake...
TGGAAGGGACAAATAACAAGATCAAAACTATGAAACGCCAAGCATATGGATTCAGAGATTATGAATTTTTCAAGCTGAAAATAATGGCCCTTCATGAAACGAAGTACGCTTTAGTCGGATGAACCGTGTTTTTCATCCAGGAGGCCCAAATCTACAATATCGAGCTGAAAACCCTGGCCGTCATACGCAGACAAAAGCACCTGGGCAGCAACTCTGGCCCCTCCGGTATCACTCTGGGCCAGTGGCACCAGGGTTTCTATTCCTGCCATATATTCTTCAAGCGTTATCTTTTTCATGGTTTCCCCTCTAAAATGGTACGTCCTTAATTACTTTTTCAACCTACCTAATTATACCATTTTGTACGCATAAATACAAAGAAATACAACCCGCAAAAGAGTTAAGCGCAAAGCATTAACAGATTGAATTATCAGGTAATATTCCAAAAAGTTTGTCCACTTTTTAAAGTGGCTGCCGGAGGCGTCTGGAAGTAGTAAAAGTGGTTTTTTTGTTGCGGGAAAGTTTTGCCAAAAACTTTTTTGGAACAAAAAACCAACACCCTTTCATCATTAATTAAAATGGGTTCAGTCAAGTAAAAAAAGTTCCACTGAAGATGGACAAAGATCTGGCCTCCGGATTACCTATCAAGGCTATTTGAAACACTCTTTTTTTACTTTACTGGTTCTATTTTATTTAATATTCCGACGGGGCTGTTTCCGGCGGGAAGCTTACCCCGGCACGGAATACCTTCCCCAGATCTGACTTACCGGGCCGGGGTATAAGCGGGGGTAGTATCCCGCGTCCATGTGGCTCGCATAAGCGGACACTTACCGGTAAAACTGGCATGAGTTTTTGCCCCTGAAATGGGGATCTGGTTTAGCGGGAGGTTGCAAAAGCCATGACAGTTTTAACCGGAATTCCTGTCTGGTGTGTTGTCCGGCTGAACTGTGGAGCGGAGACAAGGGCAGGAATCACCGTTAATGGTGAAGCGTCGCAGACGGACAACACCACTTTAAGCAGGACTTGGATTTACTCCCGGAACGCTCACCGGACAGGCTCCCAGGGGTAGCTTCTGGGTGCATGGCCGGAGCAAGGAGCATGGATCCACCACGGAGCCGTTCGGGATTGGGTATGGCCTCCGCGCATTTTTATAGCGGGCGCAGTCTTTTTTGGTGCCTGCATATAAAATATGTGCCGGTGGACACCACACTAGACAGGGGATGAGTCTACCACCAGAGCGCAAAGAGGTAGGGCTCCTGGCGTGTTGTTGGCCAGGTGCACTGCCGAAGCTGGGACATTGGATTTACTGGGCCTCAGAATTCAATTGGGGTGGGCTGCCCCCACTCCAATTGATATACCTAAATATGATACTGGCAACCTGAATATTTTATCCATAATAAGAAATACTACCGTCAGGTTCAACAGGCCTCGTTAAACTGGAATAAAGAAATCTTCTTTGAGTTGTGGACGTTAGTATAATCTACCGCTACCACCACTGTCGTATGTATATTCGCAGGATTGCATAGTAGATGAACAGGCAAGATAAGCATCACCACATCCTGACGTTCTGCCTCTTCCTGAAATAATAGTGGCTGTACGTTCAGTGAATGTACCTGAAATAGTAACGCCATTGCTTCCAGAAAAATTTACATTACAGTCTGCGGACAAATTACCAGAAATAGTTCCTGTGTAATAACCTCCACAAGCATTTTCTGAAACTCTCATGGTATAGTTACCGGCTATGTCAGAGCATGAAATGGAAGAACCACCGCCGCTAGAGCCATCATCGTCACTGCCACTGCAAGCAGTTAAAGCTATAAGAGATGCCAAACTAATTACTGTCAACAACCTTGTTTTTTGAATTTTCATTATTCTACTCCTCATTGTAAGGTGAATTGTTTTGAAACTATTTTAGTAGTATCATTATTGGTTTTATCGGTGATATAACTCTCAACTTTCCACTGGCCATAGCTTTTATCGCTATATAATTTGTCAGTATATGCACTTGATAGTGGACCTTTTTTCAGTAGCCTGATCCAGAAATAAATCATCCTGCTATCGCCTTGCTTAGTTGTGAACTCTTGAGAGTCGGATCTAAACAATTCACCGAGGGGATTGTACCATGATACAGAAATATTTAGATCTGTTTGCGGCAATTCGTTGCAAGCAATCTTGATGTAGACTTTTTCACGAACCGAGAAAGTTTCTTTCGGATCTGTAAGTGCGAGATTATCATAGAGTTGACTAGTACATTGGAAAGAGTAACTCAGTCTGGGTAGTGCCATCATTAACAGTATGACGTTAACAATGATAAGATATCTTTTTGTTGTTGGGTTTTGTTTAATCATCGTGGTATGGCAACCATATATTGATTGTTTTATCCATCAGGAATGACAAGTTCAAACGTTTGCTAAGTTTTATGTACCCCTTTGCAACTGATACTGTTTACGAAAGGGGTATATTTTTTTTTACTCAGAAGGACACAAATAATCCAGCGGAGAACAGATCCACATCAGACTCTCCGGTTGTACTGTCATCACCTACGTTGTACCAATCCCAACCAGCTCTGATTCCAAAATTATCTGTGAAGGAATAGCGAAGTCCTAAGCCAAACGCAAGGCCAACACCATCGTCATTAATGGATACCGAATAACCACCTCCTGAGGCTGAGGAATCGACACTCCAGTAGATCAACCCAAGCTTACTTAATATTGCAAAGCTTTCAGTAATCGGCCAAGAGGCTGTTGCAACAGCACCAACACCACTAGCTGATGCTTCCGCACTTATCGATGGAGTGAGGAATGTTAAAGTACTACCATGGAATTCTCCAAGGTCTGAATAGAATGCTTCAACTCCCCAAACAGGAGTAAACTGATATCCTCCATAGACCTTAAAGCCAGTATCAGTGTCCTCACAGAATGTCAGGCCATCACAGACATCACGACCATAAGAGGTACCAGCACTTGCACCAATATAGAATGACTCAGTCCCTTTTACAGGTGTACTTTCCGATGCTACTGAAAAGCTAGATACAGATAATAATGTTACCGTTATAGTTATAAGTGCTTTAGTTTTCATTTGTTCTCCTTTGTATTACTGTGTAAAACATGATCAACTGGGGTGACTTTACCGTCTAGCATTTCGATAAATTCTCGAGCAAGCATTTGTGAAACTATACTCGCAGCATATTTTAGTTTTCCCGGATCTTGTATGTAATCATCGAGTTCATATTCGACCAGATCACTATTGAATGCCGAAAAATACTCGTGCTGCGTCCAAAGTAAGGAATTATCGTGAGAATCATAGATACTCGCAAAGTATAACCCCGTGTACCTAAGCTTATCCCCATTTATTTCATGAAACTGGACGTCCCTTACATCAATTTCTAAATAAGCGTCTGCCTTCTCAGAGGATGTTACGCTAAATAGGCCGCTACGTTCAAAATGATATTTAAAAGACTCCGCAACAGTATTCTTTAATAGATCTTGTGTGTTAAGGATTTCATAGATAACAGCTTCTGGAGTGTGATCATCCATCGATCCATAAACAAGCGCACCAATTGGCCCCGCCAATAGACCTGCCCACGCTTTTGCATCAGTATTCAAAAAAATAATATCTTTTGTGGACTTAAATTTTACGTGCTCAGATGTTACAGAAATGCTTTCAATTCTGCCCTTGTCATTACTATTAAAATTCTTTGTAGTAGCGCATCCGGTAAGTAGAAATACCAAGATAATGATACCTATTGTGTTCTTCATTTTTGAACTTCTATAGAAATTTGGTAGCTGTATTTTATCAATCATATCGAACTGGCTGTGGTGGGTAATCTGAAGTATCACAATCAATCTTATTTGCAATTGCCAGTAACCTAACATTCCGGTCCAGTAGCGCATTGCCTTCGATTCCATCCGCATTCTTAAAGTCTGCCAGTCCCGGCCAAATTAAGGCGCCCACGATAACATCCTGAACGTCATCACCATTATTCTTATCAATCTTAGAAGTTGCGACTTCTGTTTTGGATTCATATGCAACGGTTATCTCATGACACACTAAATTGAGATCATTCGCTTGCTTCATCATTACTGGGTTAGGATCTCTTGTGTTAGCGCATCCCGTAAACAAAAAGGCCAATACAACAAGAGCAATCAAGTTCTTCACATTACCACCTCATATTGAGTTTTAGGCAAAATAATCTTCAAGTTTTTTGATCCACATCGACTTTATACTCTCGTGATCAACCCATTCAGCGTCAGGGCTCTCAGCATAATCAAGAGCTTTCTTCGTCTCCAGCACATGCCATTCGTGGGCACTGAGATAATCACCGATAGCGTGATCAACAATATACGATTGAGTACGGTTTGTTGCCTCAGCTAATCGTACCAACCTGGTTTTGATTTCATGAGACATCCGCACCGTCATGGTTGCATCTTTCATATTACCACCTCCAAAAATAGTGTATCACATGGTAAGACAAATGGCAAAGGTGAAACCTGTGGCCAAATGCTAATTGGAATTACCCCATATCACTATGAAGGCGAAAGACCAACGTCCATTTAATATCATCTTGATATTCTTTCTTTATTATGTTCTATGATTTATGAGTCAACAACACCAACAACCAGAACAACGACAAAGGTACATAAATGATAGTAGCAATAGTGAACCAGAAAGGCGGCACAGGAAAAACAACCATAGCTGTCAATCTCGCCTTTGGCACCGCGAATGCAAAATATTCTACCGCCCTGGTCGACGCAGACAGTCAGGAAACTTGTCTCCATTTTTATGGTGGCCAGGACATAAAAAATCTTACCGTCTGCTCTGCCGGTGATGATGTCCGGGAAACAGTGAAAAAGTTAAACAAGGATCACCAGTTTGTTTTTATAGATACTGCTCCTCACGACAACGATTCCATGTACCTGGCCATGGTGACTGCTGATCTGATAATCATCCCCACCAGGCCGAGGCCTTTTGATCTTCATTCGTCTGAAAAAGTGGTGGAAATGCTCAGGAGTATAGAAAACGATTATGGATACACACCCTGCTATTTTCTACTCAATCAGGTGAAGCATGGAACCATCCTAGGCAGGGAAACCCTGGACTATATCAAACAGAACTTTGAACTCCCCGTCCTGAAAACCCAGATCCACGACTATGAAGTGTATGGTCAGGCTCCATTATCCGGCAAATCAGTATTCCTTTACGCACCTAAGCACAAAGCAGCTAAGGAATTAAAAAGCCTCTTGCGTGAGATGAATAAAATATACAAATCACAGTAACGATATATGGCATATAAACGTCAACTATGCTTTATTTTATATAAATAATAACAATATATATGATATATATGATATATAAATCATTCAACTAATTATAGACAGGAGGTTATCCATGGGCCTGCTCGACAGCAAAGCTATGAAGCAAAAGAAACAGACCAGCAAGAGCAGCGGGGAAATATGGGCTGCCAGGAAGAAACCCACTCTGACCGTAAAGGGCAAGGCCGGACGACCTGCCAAGTATCCAAGAGACGAAAACACCAAGCGTATGAATGTATTTATTCCCGGTATATACACAAACAGCTAAATCTTGCCTTTATGCCGGTAAAACTGGCCCGCACCTCACCATTCTTTCCAATGGGCCACAGAAGTATGCAAACACGGCCCATCTTTTTTCATTTTTCGAGTTGAAAAGATCAGTGAGCATGAACAGGCTGGGCTACTAAGCGGACACCAAGAGCTGCACACACTCGACTTATGGTATCAAATCGAGGTTTAGCATTCGGTTTGAGCGCTTTATAGAGCGCTTCTCTAGTAATACCAGTTTTCCTGGCAACTTCACTCATGCCACGTGCTTTAGCAGCCACACCCAAAGCATGAGCAAGCTCGGCAGCATCACCATCCTCAATTGCCATGGTCACGAAGGCGGCAATATCCTCTTCAGTTTTCAGTTGTTGTGCCATGTCAAATTCGGGTAGATCGGCAACATTTATTTTACTGGTCATGATTTACCCCTCCAATGAGGTTTTGCGTTGTTTGGCTTAATCGAAGACGGGTTATGCGGTCTTTCAGGCCATCAAGCCATGCATCAAATTCAGGTAGCGTTTTAACGGTATACATATGGAAATTGTAATCGTTCGATTACATAGTGTCAAGACAGTAGATATAAGAACAGCCTTCAAAACAAATATCATCTTGATATTCTACCAACATTGTGTTCTATGATTTATATGTCAAGAATATAAATAACCAGAACAACGACAAAGGTACATAAATGATAGTAGCAATAGTGAACCAGAAAGGCGGCACAGGAAAAACAACCATAGCCGTCAATCTCGCCTTTGGAACCGCTAACGCAAAATATTCCACCGCCCTGGTCGATGCAGATTCACAGGAAACCTGTCTGTATTTTTATGGTGACCAGAACATAAAAAATCTTACCGTCTGCTCTGCCGGTGATGATGTCCGGGAGACGGTACGAAAATTAAACAAGGATCACCAGTTTGTTTTTATAGATACGGCTCCCCACGACAATGATTCTATGTACCTGGCCATGGTGACTGCTGATCTGATAATCATCCCCACCAGGCCGAGGCCTTTTGATCTTCATTCGTCGGAAAAAGTGGTGGAAATGCTGCGGAGTATAGAAACCGATTATGGATACACGCCCTGTTATTTTCTACTCAATCAAGTGAAACATGGCACCATCCTGGGCAGGGAAACTCTGGACTATATCAAGCAGAACTTTGAACTTCCTGTCCTGAAAACCCAAATCCATGACTATGAAGTGTATGGTCAGGCCCCGTTGTCCGGCAAATCAGTATTCCTTTACGCACCTAAACACAAAGCAGCTAAGGAATTAAAAAGCCTCTTGCGCGAGATGAATAAAATATACAAATCTCAAGAATAGTAAATAGCGCACAAACGGCAACAAGTGTTTATTCCATGTAAACCATATTAACGAGTAGTAACATACAAACATTATTTATGTTTTATTTTGTACAAACGATAATTGTGTTATATAGTACATAAATAATTTATCTAATTACAGACAGGAGGTTTTCCATGGGTATGCTCGACAGTGAAACGATGAAACAGAAGAAGGAAATAAACAAAAGCAGTGATGAAATATTAGCTGCCAGAAATAACACCACGCAGGCCGTAAAAGGTAAGGGCGGACGACCTTCCAAATACCCAAGGGACGAGAACACCAGGCGTATGAACTTATTTATCCCCGGCGATTTACACAAAAAACTCAGGCAAGCGAGTGTTGATTTTGATGCTTCGATGAATGAAATTATTATTGATGCGCTATTGGACCAGCTCAAACAATAGGAATAGGGATGGAAAAAAAAGAATATGACGAAATGCTGCCAAGCATTCCCGAAGAACAAAAAGGCCATTTTCAAAAATGGTATGTAGCCGAACAGGATACAATTGACTGAAAAGTATATAAGTCAAAAGGCTACCGCAATGTTATCAAAGTCAAAAAAATTATTGAGGATCATGCCTTAAAGATAACCGGCAAACCCAAACAGCTAAACCTTGCCTTTATGCCGGTAAAGCTGGCTCGCACTTCGCCATTCTTCCCCATGAGCCGCAGGGATATGCAAATACGCCCCATCTTTAACGAGGTGGTTATGGAAAATTCATGGGGTAAAATAACAGTATCCGGACAGAAATTATCCATCCACGACGAATCCGTTTTACTGGCAGTCCTCTCTTTGGCCAGACAAGCCCGACACCACCTGATAAAAACCACCTACGCAGAAATGTGTCGCACCATGAATATCAACAAAGGCACCAGCCAGTACAAATCCATCAGCAAAAGCCTGAAACGACTAGCAGGTACCGTGGTCAACACAGAACTTTACGAGCAGGAAGAAAAAAAGAAAACCGTGGTGGAGGATATCATCGGTACCATGATATCCCATGTCCGGCAGCAGCCAAAATCCACAAAAATTGAAATAGATGTCAGTCCTTATTTTCTCTCCCTTTACGGAGCAAACCTCACCACCTCAATAGATCTGGATGAACGGGCTAAACTAAAAGGGGATATAACCAAGCCTATCTACCGCTTCCTGCAGACTCATGAACCAGGAGCTGTACCTTTCGGTCTGCTCACATTCTGTAAAGGAATCAATCTGGATACAGAGCAACCACTGGCCGAGATCCGCAAGAAACTCCGCAAGGCTCTGGCCGAACTTTGCAGAACTTTCAGTTGGAAATCCTGACGGACTTGCAATAGAGGAAAAACGTAAAGCTTTGGTCGCAAAGGAATCATTTCTCCAGCAAAGAGAAAATGAATTTTCAGAGCGTGAGTCTCGAATTATAGAACTTGAGCAATCAAACAGAGAACAAGAAAGACAACTTACAGCGACAACAGCACAATTTATTACTGACAAGCAAAATGCCTTAGAATCAATTGGCGAAGTAAAACAAATGAGGGATGTTTACGGTGATCTGAAAAGTCAGAACAAATCTCTTAGACAGGAAAGGTCGGAAGCAGAAAACAGAGCAAATAATTGGCTGATATGGCTCTCTATTGTCGCCTTTATTCTCGTGATTTCTATTATTATAGCGGTTGTGCTCTATATAAAACATAGAGACAAGGCAAAACATATTGATGGAGCACTAAGTGTCATTGAAAATGGTACAATTCCATGCGAAGACAGGAAGCTCATTGCTGCCTCGCTCGGCAAAACTCTGGCAGAGCACAACGACACAACTATAAGTAATGACCAAAGGTATTATCTGGTAGTCGGGGGAGGCCGAATTATGGGGGACCACTATTGATTATTACTTTTCATCAGCGGTTAAAGTATCGATAATCCTGTGCTAAGACGCCCCCGAATAATTATTCCCAATATTTCACTTCAAATCATTCAACGTGGAAATAATCATCCATCCTGTTGTCCTGTTTTTGTAGAAGAAAATTATCTGTTTTATCTCGATTGGTTGAAGGAATATGCCAAAGTACAGGCTGCTCAGTCCATGCGTATGTTTTGATGACAAATCACGTCCATATCCTTTTAACTCCCAAACAATCTGATAGCGCAGGAAACCTTATGAAACGACTGGGACAGCGTTATGGGAAAAACCTCGTTATGAACTTGAGTCAGGTGAAATAGATACAATTTGAAAATCAGCAAATGATAACGTTGCCCTTGGTAACAAGCGATTCGAGGAAAAAATCAGTAAAATACTTGGGCGTCGTGTACATCGAGGTAAAGCAGGGAGCCCCAGGAAGAAAAATCTCCAATAAAACCTTGTAAACGTATTCTGCTCCTCACTAGGGGAAAAAAGCATACCCATCAGAGGAAAATGTGCTACGGCTGCACTTCAATGGACACGCTTGAAGAGGGAAGGAAGCTATGGGAAGATAAACGCATAGCTTAAATATGATCTGATAGTACAATCTGAAAAAATCGTAACTGTCAGATGAGCTCTGAAGAACGACATATTATGAGTATTCAACAAATAGTATTGGTTGGAGGAATTAGTATGATTATGTTCTTCAGAAAGCTCAAGCTGGACTTAGTCAAAAAACGAGGCTAACAGAACCTCTTCGAATGTAATTGGAGCAATTTCATCCACCTCCCCAAAAGACATCTTGTTGAAATCAAGTTGACTTTAATCATCCTGTTTTGTATTAAACGCTTCTATTACACAGAATGTGAACCAATGTGAGGCCGCTGAAAAAGTCTAAATCATAAGTTCATTCATATCAGCCCTTTTATTAGTTCTTGTTTGTTAACAGTCTGAAACAAAAAAATTACTTTAATAACTGAAGGAGATTTTGATGAAGAAAATTTGTAAATTATTTGTGCTTGTTGCTATGGTACTTTCGTTGGCATCAGTTGCTTATGCTGAAAAAACATTACGTATCAGTTTACAGTTACCGTTGAAACATCATCTCGGCCAGAATTTACTCGATTTTCAGAAGGAAGTGGAGAGTGAGAGCAATGGGGCATTGAAAATTGAAATCTACCCATCTGCTCAGTTGTATAAGGATAAAGAGGTTCCGCAGGCAGTTGCTTCTGGATCTATTGAAATGGGTGTTGCGTCTCTTACTCGTTTTGCTGGAACCATCCCTGCTGTGGATATTTTTTATGTTCCTTTTATGTTTGATAGTCCGGGAAAAGTTGTTAAAGCGACAAATCCTGGAAGCCCTATTCGAACAGCTCTTGATGAAGCCATATTGGGAACCGGAACTCGCGTTCTCTGGTGGCAGGCCTATGGAAGTTCCATCCTTTTAACTAAAAAGGAAGAGATCAAAAATCCTGCTGATATGAAAGGAAAAAAAGTAAGGGTTTTTGGGAAAACATTGGGTGATACAGTTATTGCTCTAGAGGGTGCTCCAACCATGATGTCTGGTTCTAAACAGTTTCTGGCATATCAACGAGGTACTGTTGATGCTGGTATGACTGGAATCACAGCAGTAAAATCAAGAAAACTGTATGAGGTTATGGATTACATGACCCTGACCTACAACGCTGATATTGAATTTATTGTAATCATCAATGAGAAAGTATGGCAGGGACTGAGTGATAGTGAACGTGCCATCATTAGCAAGGCCGGACTTCGTGTTGAGAAAGAGCTCCGTGAAAAAATGGGTACCATAGAACAAGATACATTAAAGTGGGCACAGGATAAGATTAAAGTGGTTGATTTAACCGATGCTGAGCGCAATGAATGGCGTGAGGCAACAAAACCTGTTGTTGACAAGTATATGGAACGATCTGGTGATCTTGGAAAACAACTTGTTATGGAAGCTGCTAAACTGTAAAAACTGTATACGAAAATGGATCCAATATTCCTTCTGGAGTAACGGATCCATTCCGTGGTGTATGATTTGATCCAGAGAATAGATAAAATAACAGAGGTGTTTGCCCATATTGCCGCTTGGATGTTTTTCTCCATAGGTGCCATGATTACCTATGAAGTTGTCATGAGGAAGGTTTTTAACATGCCGACGATCTGGGTTGATGAAATAACAAGATTTGTACAGGTTTGGGCTGTTTATCTAGCAAGTGCTCACATCCTGAAGAAGAGAGGACTGATCACGGTTGAACTGTTCACCTCTTCCATTAGTAAGGGGAAGTTTAAGGTGCTGGAGATTTTTTCCCTTCTTGTTATCGCAACCTTTTCTTTTGTTGCAGTCTACTATGGTATAGGAGTAGTTCTCGAATCCATTGACTTGGGAAGAAAGACATCAACCATGCTCGGAGTACCTAAATGGATGACTGAAAGTGCTGTTCCCATAGGTTTTGCTTTGCTTCTTATTCAGACAATTGTCGAGATTGTGAAATTACTGCGTGGAGATAGTATTACTGCAGTAGAGGGCCATCAAGTCTGAAGAATTTGGCAAATTTTTTTATTTTCTTTGTCGCTGCAAAAAAATAGATATAGTTTTATCAAACCCACCGTAGATTATAACTTTTCACGAAATCATTTAGTTTAAAATAGACACACTAATGACAACGATTCTCATTCTTTTCTCCCTTATTCTTCTTCTGCTCCTTCGTGTTCCCGTTGCTTTTTCACTAGGCGGGCTCGGTCTTTTTCTCCTGACCATAAAGGGCTTTACCCTTACCATGGTTCCTCTGGCGCTTTTTAGTGCTATGGATAGTTTTTTGCTTCTGGCAGTTCCTCTTTTTCTCTTGATGTCAAATATTCTCCTTAAAGGAGGAATCGGACGGGATTTATTTAGAGCTGTTCAGAGTTGGGTTGGACATTGGCCAGGTGGTTTGGGAGTGGCAACAATTATTAGTTGTGCAATATTTGCCGCAATTTCAGGATCTTCAGTTGCAACTGCTGCAACTATAGGAACGGTGGCAATTAACGAGATGACTGATCGTGGCTATCACAGGCCTTTTGTCCTCGGTCTTGTGGCTGCCGGTGGTACACTCGGCATATTGATTCCACCTTCTATCCCCATGATTGTCTATGGTGTGATAACAGAAGAGTCAATCATAAATCTTTTTCTGGCCGGTATCGGGCCTGGTCTCTTTCTTTCCTTTCTTTTTATTGGGTTTTGTTTTGTCTATGCAAAGTTTGGGAAAGGATATGAGGCAACAGCCAAAGCAACATGGAAGGAACGCAAGGATGCATCACTGCTTGCCACTCCTACTGTTGCGCTTGCAGCAGTTGTTATCGGCGGAATTTATGCCGGATGGTTTACACCCACTGAATCTGCAGGGATAGGATTTGCCATTTCTCTGATTATTGTTTATGGCATGCGTCGCATGACCTGGCTGAAACTGAAAGAAGCCGTCAATGACTCCATGAAGACTACGGTTACCATTTTCCTGATCATTGCCGGTGCTAAATTATTTGGTAAGGCGATCACACTTTATCGCATTCCCTATGAAATTTCAGAGGCGATAACAAATAATATTTCTCAGCCAGGCTTTTTTATTGTTATTGTCTGTGTGGTTCTGTTGATCATGGGGTTCTTCCTCGAATCACTTTCCATGCTACTGATTATGATGCCGGTGCTTTATCCGTCACTGGCAGTTTTAGGGATTGATCCCATTTGGTTTGGTGTGCTCTTTGTTGTCATGATTGAATGTGCACTAATAACGCCACCTGTTGGTTTGAATCTTTTTGTTATTCAGGCCGTGGCCCAGGTCCCGATATCGGAAGTGATACGGGGAGTCTGGCCTTTCATTGTCATAATGCTGGGTACCGTTTTGCTTCTCTGGTTTTGGCCTGATATGGCAATTTATATTCCCTATAAAATGTAGCGTAATTCACTGAATCGGAGTTTTCTGTATGGTCTTTTATACCGTTGAAAAAATATGTATATGTGAGGAAAAAATATGATAAGTCCTGCTGATAAGTTACGAGATCTATTAAATAAACCCGGCTTGCTGACAATGCCAGGATGCCATGACGCCATATCTGCTAAACTGATCGAACAAGCTGGCTTTGGTGTAGGATTTATGAGTGGATTTGCTGTATCCGCCTCACAGTTGGGCGTGGCAGATACAGGTCTGATCTCTTACGGGGAAATGGTGGCCCAAGGAAGAACAATCTGTAGTAGTGTCTCTATTCCGATGTTTGGAGATGGTGACACCGGTTTTGGTAATGCTGTGAATGTGAAACGTACTGTCCAGGGGTATGCTGATGCCGGATTTGGTTGTATTATGATCGAAGATCAGGTTATGCCTAAACGTTGTGGTCATACAAAAGGAAAAGTTGTTGTTTCTCGGGAAGAAGCTTTCTCACGCATACAGGCAGCAATTGATGCACGTAATGAAGGCCTGGACATTCTGATTATGGCTAGAACGGATTCACGTGCAACCCATGATCTTGATGAAGCAATTTATAGAACTAATGAATTTGCCAGACTTGGTGCTGATATTACTTTCCTTGAGGCCCCGGAATCAGAACAGGAAATGCGTGAATATTGTAACTCTGTACCAGGACCTAAAATGGCAAATATGATTGAACATGGTAAAACCCCTGTTCTTCCGTCTAAACAACTCGAAGATATTGGCTACAAAATAGCGGTATATCCACTGAGTTTAATAAATGCCTCAATTCTAGCCATGCGACAATCACTTGAAATGATAAAGAATGGCAAGCAACCAACTAATGTGCTTGATTTTGAAGATCTGAAATCTGCAGTTGGGTTTTCCGAATATTATGATGAATTTGATCGTTATAATTAAACAGAACCTATTTTTAGGAAACCTAGGCTGATATCTTTTTATGCCATATTTATTACTAACTCTGAGTGCTCTGTTCTGGTCCGGAAATTTTGTTTTAAGCCGTGGGATGCATGCGGAAATTCCACCGGTCAGTCTTGCCTTCTGGCGCTGGGCCTTAGCACTGTTGATCATTGCCCCATTTGGGCTGCGACGTATTTATGAGCAGCGGGAATTATTAAAAAAGCATAGTCGCTTTATGTTTTTTCAAGGACTGCTGGGCGTAACCGGTTTCAACACGCTTATCTACCTTGCCATGCAGTCGACCACTGCGATTAATGCTGTTCTAGTGAATTCCTGTATCCCAGTCGTGATTGTTCTCATTTCCTGGTTAGTATACAAGGAACGATTAAGCATTAAGCAATTTGTTGGTGTGCTCATTTCTCTAAGCGGCGTATTGTTGATTATTGCAAAGGGCGATGTGGCGACATTACAGCACCTTAGCTTTAATCAAGGTGATTTGTTGGTGCTGGTAGCGGCCATCGTCTGGGCTTTTTATTCTGCAAACTTAAGGAATTACCCTGCAGGGCTGCATCCAATCGCCTATCTAACCGGCATCATGCTCATAGGATTGATTTTTCTTTTTCCCTGTTATTTATTTGAGTTACAGATCGGAAAACGTATGTTGTTAAATCTCAATACGTTTCTGACCGTTGGATACGTGGCCCTATTTGCCTCAGTTCTTGCCTTTATCTGCTGGACTCGCGCAATTAGAGAGGTGGGGGCCAACAGGGCCGGGCCTTTTATTCATTTAATGCCGGTGTTTAGTACTATCCTGGCCATCATCTTTTTAGATGAATCTCTGGTAGACTATCATGTAAAGGGAATGATACTGGTGTTCAGTGGTATATTCATAACGACTTTCACGTTTCGGAAAACGAGTAAAAAATAGAGTCGATAAAAAACGAAATGGGAACAGAAATAGAAATAGGGGACAGACCACTATTGATTGTTGCTTTCCAGCAGCAGTTAAAGTATTGATAGTCCTATGCCAAGACGCCCTCGAATAATTGTTCCCGATATTCCACTTCACATCATTCAACGTGGAAATAATCACCAATCCTGTTTTTTTGCAGAAGAAGATTATTTGTTTTATCTCGATTGGTTGAAGGAGTATGCCAAAAGTACTGGCTGCTCAGTCCATGCGTATGTTTTGATGACAAATCACGTTCATATCCTTTTAACTCCCAAACAATCTGATAGCGCAGGAAACCTTATGAAACGCCTGGGACAGCGTTATGTGCAATACATCAATCGCACCTATAAACGCACGGGCACTCTTTGGGAAGGGCGCTTTCGTTCTAGCATTGTTCAGCAGCAGGAGTATCTATTTTCCTGTCAGCGTTATATTGAGATGAACCCGGTACGTGCAAAGATAGTTCAACATCCCGGTGAATACCGTTGGTCAAGTTATCAGACAAATAGCCAGGGAAAGAGTTCTGATCTTATACGTCACCATTCCCTTTACCAGAATCTTGGTGGAACAAAAACAGCAAGAGAGGTTGCGTATCGAGAGTTGTTTCGTTATGAACTTGAGTCAGGTGAACTAGAGAAGATTCGAAAATCAGCAAATGGTAACTTTGCCCTTGGTAACAAACGATTCGAGGAAGAAATCAGTGAAATGCTTGGGCGTCGTGTTCATCGAGGTAAAGCAGGGAGACCAAGGAAGAAAAATCTCTAACAAAACCTTTTAAACGTGGTCTTTAATTGACCTGCCAATTGACACAGTGGTGAATAGGTACAAACTTGATGCTTTAGAGTGGATGTCTCTTTATGAATGCTCACCATAAGATAATAATTATATACGTTTTAATAAATATGCTTGTCTTCGGAGTTAGTTTTGCTGCTGAAATTGATAGCGTGACTCCAAGAAACATTGAACTTGATAATAGCCTCGTTCTTATAAACGAAATATTTAATCAGCGTCTTCAAGAGGGGATCGAAAACGCCAATGATCGACAGGAGGATATTGAAGATATTAAAGAAGGTGAATTTTGTGATGAAGAAATTCTTTACACAGAACTTAGAAAAGCAATCTTTCAATCTTTTACTGCATCATGGGGCCTTAAGGGCTACGGCCTAGACAAACAATTACGCAGTTTACTCGCCAAAAACAGTTACTCCTTGTCGTTAAATGACTCGATTTATCGTGATATCAGTTATATGGAAGGTTTTTCCTTGAACATGAAGAAGCTGAGTGATGTCGTTAATATTAATGGTCATCTTATTGGTTTAGATAAAATTGGACATTTCTTTGCTCAGGGCTGGCAATATTTTGAGTTAACCGATTATAAGGAAGACAATCTTGACCAAGCTCTCAAATGGGGAAAGGAGCAGGAAGCTGGAAAATTTGGGTATACAACTACTGGCATTTTTTCCTTTGCGGATCTTGTCGCTAACTTTAATGGCTGGCGGTTTTGGAACAAAGTTTTACTCAAAGAGAGTGATCCGGTAAAGGGATGGATTGCTACTTTTTTTAATAGGTCATACATAACCTGTGAAACTCAAATTATATCTTCCATCAAAAATAGGCGAATTGTGAAGGCCTGGGAGTCCAACACCCAATTTGATTTGGCGGATTTCGTAGATGGAGCGTGGGACGAAGGAAACAACTGTAATAGCTACGCAGACACGGATATTGAAGCAAAAGTAACAACACGGATACATACTGTTAATCCCAATTTCACCTGTCCTTGTATAGCTAAAGAGTGCTTGGTAGCCCAGAAAAGATACGGTGATTATGCAAAACAAGTTTTGCACCCCCAATGCCTTAGTGAAACGAATGACTGATGTTCCGGTGGAATTAGAGAAGAATTCAATAAAGGTATTGGACCATACGCAGAATCACATCCATGTTGGGTTTAGTGTACCTCATCGGGTAATTAGTTCTGCTGTTTTGAACGGTGGTATTGTCCAAGCCGATCATATTGTCAATTTACAAGTCCCCAAATGTTTGACAGCTCCAGAGTTACCGCAATTAACTCTCTCAAAGTACTGTGATGATGCCGACTGGAAAGGGATCACCGTTGGCTTGATGACTGCGGCTTCAATGGATTCTTTTAGAATGACAAAGGAGACTATCCAAGGCATTGATATTGTTGTTCTCGTTACATCTGGCTTGTCCAACGCAAGATGTGCAGGTGATCGTGCTGAACACAGGATAATGGCGGCGCAAGCAGAGAAAATAGGCACTATCAACATAATCGTTATTACCTCCGCAATATTGACTGAAGCTGCCATGGTAGAGTCATTGCTGATTGTTACAGAAGCGAAATCTGCGGCTCTGCAAGAAGCTGGGATAAGGAGCCCAGTTTCTAATAAAATTGCCACCGGTACGGGGACAGATTCTGTTGCTGTCGCCAGTGGCCATGGCCCCGCAACGGTACATTACTGTGGAAAACATGTCTTGTTTGGCGAAATATTGGGCCGTATGGTTATTAACACGGTTTCGTTATCAATAGAGTGGGATCTTAAAAACAGACTAACCTAAATAAGAAAACAAGATAGGATTTTAGCTAACGATCCGTTTTGTTAGAGAAAATGGTAGTGCGATTTTTCAAACAAAAAGCCATCAAACGTGGTCTGTCCCCCATTGAAGTTCCATTGAATTTTTGAACATAGAGAGGATATATATGTCTATACCAGCAATCCTGCTAGGAAGTGTATTCGTAGCAGTAAGTTTTTTTATGATTATTAAGGCGCGTAAAAAAACGACTGCGCTTAAAAAATATGAAATTGAGAATCGCTCAGCGGATGGAGTCGTTGAATTTGCCAATATAGACTTGTCGCGAGCTCATACCGCAGATAAAGGGCTCTATACAGTTATTGGTGTTGTCGGGTTTTTTGTGGGTGTTGTTGGGGTAGCACTTTGGGTGGCGGGGGTTAATGTGTGATATTTTGGTTTAGTTCACTTAAGAGTCACCCCGTTCTCTAAATACCGGAATCATTACATACTGACGATACAGTTTCGGGAAGAGGGGACAGAAAATCAGTGCAGTAAACCGACCAAGAGAACAAATAACAAGAGATCTTTTCTTATCTTCAGGGGAAGATACAGCAACAGTGAAACTGTTATCATATGCCACTGTTGCTGTCAGTAAGAGCTCGTTTGTCTATACCGTTGAAACTGATATATTACGGTATTTCAGGGTAATGTCTATAGGTTGCAAGTAGGTTTAACTTGCATGGCCATCGATAATGTCACAAAAATCAGCAATATGTTGCTCACTGGTTCGAAATGAGGTTACGAGTCTTACAAGAACCTCGTCATCTTTTAAAGAGGTCTCTGCAGGAAGAGCAGTTACGGGCCAGTTGTAGAATTCTGCACCTTTATTATGGAGAGTCTCGGCTAGTTTTTTTGGCATAATAACAAAAAGTTCATTTGCCTCGCATGGCCAGACCAGACTGATATTCTCATAAGAATTAAGTTTTCCGGCAAGTTCACCCGCCTTACTATTTGCATGTTCTGCAAGTTGCAGACAGTGGTTGTTTTGTAGCCAGCCCACAAATTGAGCACCAAAAAGACGCCCCTTGGAAAGAAGGTGGCCCGATCGTTTTCGTCTGTGAGTGAAGTTATGCGCCAGATCACGGTTGAAGAAAACAACTGCTTCGGCTGCAAGTGCGCCGCATTTTGTGGCGCCAAGGCTTAGAACGTCAACACCAGCTTTCCAGCTTATTTCAGCAGGATTGCATCCAAGGGCTGCCACACTGTTCATAAAACGTGCACCATCCATATGGACATAAAGATTGTTCTTATGTGCAAGGGAACAGAGCGCTGATACCTCTTCCACCGTATACACTTGGCCAGCTTCATTTGCCTGAGTAATACTCAGTGCTTTTGCAGTGGGAGTGTGCGGAACCTCCGGAGAAACATTTTTGAAAAACTGTTCTAGATGTCGAAGATAAAGCTTTCCTGCCTGTTGTGATATGGGAACAAGACGTCCTCCACCAGAAAAAAATTCAGGGGCCGTTGATTCATCAAGCAGAATATGAGCATGATGATGACAGAGAACGGTTTCCCATGGCTCTATCATACAGGAGAGGGCCAGGGAATTTGCGGCAGTGCCTGTGGCGACAAAAAAAACCTCTGCTTCACAATCAAAGAAACGATTAATTGCGGTGGCAGCCTCGCTGCACCAGTGATCGTCACCATAACCGTGGGTAAAGCCTTTGTTTGCGGAGATTAATGCTTCAAGTACCTGTTCCGATGCTCCAGCCTGATTGTCACTTCCGAATTGCATAATTTTTCCTGTGTGATGAAATTGTTTGTGGTCTTTCCAAGAGGTCGAGAATAAATCCTGATGCCTGTCCGGTCAACAATTAAGAAACAAAAACATAAAAAATGTGATGGAACAGAGAAATCATATTTTTCGCTTCCAATTGCTCATCAATTGTTGCTACTACTAAATTGTGGCAATAATTCCCCAATACAATCATTGAGAAACATAAAATGAGCGTCCCAAAAGTAGCCATATAAAAAAATTCCTCACACTCCTGATCTTTCAAAAACTGGACGTCACGCCTTTGCTTACGCAGCAAGTCTTGGTAAACTCTATGGCGCTAAACGCACAGTAATCATATGGTGGATGATCAACCAGAACGGCCTCTGAACATGATGTAAGCTGTATTCTTAACCGGTGTGGCCTCGGCTCAGACAGAATAATCGAAGTACTTCAGAGTTGTATCTCAGCCGGTTTTTTTCAGGAGACCATCTTGAGGTACATGCTATTCAGATATCCAGAGTTGATACGAATGAACTAGTGAGCAATGGATCGGGACCAGGATGGTTCAGAGGGGATATGGCAAACGGGGTGGTACTGGATGCGATCTCCTTTGTCGAGTCACGGCTGCCATCACAGGAAATCACATGGTTTCCAGACAATCAGGAGAAAAGATCATCCAAAATCTATGTATACCCATGGTCTGTTTATTATCATGGAACTTGTCCAGATGTAGTAAAGCTAATCTTTGTAAGACCAGAGGATAACAAAATATTTTGCAGCCAAGTTCTAACTTGCTTTGGTATCCAATAATCCATAACGCAGATCATATTTGAAAAACCAGATTGCCAGTTGTTGTTGAAAAAGAAAGGCTAGGGAAACCATCATTGCCGTCTGTGGAGGAAATGTTGTTACGGCAATCCCAATACAGATAGGGAGGTTTCGAAGTTCCACATTTAATAAAAGGCTCACCCCTTCCTTGCGTTGAAAGAAAAAACGACCAATCAAAGTACAGATCACGATTACGGCACAATACCAGAGCAGCAGGCTGGATAAAGCCTGGAAAAGAAGTTCCGGGTAGCTGAAAATCATACCTGCCTTCAAACTCACACTCGTAAAAACAAGATACATTAATCCCCAGACACTGGCTGCCGGAAGCAGTGGCTTAATGTCCTCTTTGAATTGTTTCTCACTCATGCGCCGTAAAAGAAAATTATAGGTCAACACCCCAAAACATATGGGGATCAAAACCACCAGGAGTATGGTCTTTGTAATATGTATAATATCGATTTCAAGAAAACTCCCGGCAAGAAAATGTAGGTAGAGTGGTGCAAGTAGTGAACCGAGTATAAGATTGCTTGCGCTAAGCTTTAAAGACGCTTCTATATTCCCCTTAAACAGCATGGTAAAGGCAACTGCCATATTGCCGCCGGGTACGACACTTATAATCAACAAGCCAATGTAAAGCTCGGGCGAGGAATGCAGGAATGTTGTGCCTATCAGGACGGCAATTGCCGGTAGAACAATGAAGTTGAGACCAAAATTAACAAGCGTCAGCCGTATGTTCGTGAGCTTTATTAGTTCTCCTGGCTGAAAACCAATCATTGCAGGATAAATTGTTAACATTGCCACGGGAAGAATTAAAATCTTAAGCATTGATGTATCAAAAAAACGACCGCAGATAAGAGCGAGCAGAATAACGCAGGGAATTATTAAGATCAGGTGTTTAGAAGGGAAGGTGAATAATGCGCGAAGGGTTTTTCTCATAATAGATGACCATGCGTTCTCTGGTGCTGCAAGTCGATTTGGGTGTAATACGGAACAGGAGAAAAGTTCTAATCCTTTTATACAAGCTTCCCCTGAAGTGAATGATGTCCTGCATGGAATATCAGTGCCTTTACAATATCTCCTGGTACATTTTTTGTTGCTGTATCTGCCATATGAACAAGGTGGTTGCTTCCGGTGCGTGCGACCAGTGCTTTGCCATTATTCTTTTCAACCATCATCGACAGCGTCTGGTTTATGTACTTTTGATTATGTTCAAGGCAGATTTCATCCTGTCGTGTCTGAAATCTAAGTAATCGTTCTGCCTTCAGGGATTCCTCAATTTTATTCTCAAAATCAGCAGATCGGGTGCCTGGACGATCTGAGTATTTAAACGAGTAAGAGCCATGAAACTGGACTTCCTCTAATAAAGACATGGTATCTTCAAAATCACTGTCGGTTTCACCGGGAAATCCAACGATCATATCGGTGGTAAGAGCGATATCCGGACAGTATGATCGCAGGGCGGCAACTTTTTCAAGATACAACTCACGGCTGTATTTACGATTCATTGAGGAGAGAATTCTATTAGAACCCGATTGTACAGGTAGGTGAAAGTGATGACAAAGAATATCCACTTCCGCAAAACAGCGCATCAGATCATCGGAGAGATCTTTTGGGTTGGAGGTAGTAAAGCGTAGTTGCTTGAGGCCGGGAATGTCAGCAACCTGTCGCAAAAGATCACTAAAGCTATAGGAGGTGTTACTGTCGGAAACCGAATTGGTTTTTCCGTAGGAATTTACATTCTGACCAAGCAGGGTAATCTCCCGCACGCCACCTTCAACCAGTACATGAGCTTCTTGTAATATGTGGTCGGATTTCCTTGATACTTCTCTTCCTCTTGTGTAGGGGACAACGCAGTAGGTGCAGTAGTTGTTGCACCCTTGCATAATGGTGAGGAATTTCTTGTAAATGGGAGGACTTTTGTGCGTTTTCTTTTCGCTAAGATCAGGGATAAAAGCGGGAATACTGTAATTATCTTCAAGAGATGTGGCAACGGATTGTTGCCCGCTTTCTTCGAGTAGTTCGGCTAACTGGTAAATGTTCTGGGTGCCAACAACCAGGTCAACATGGGGCATACGCTCTATAATCTGTTTTCCTTCCTGTTGGGCCACACAACCTGCTACACATATTTTTAGTTTTGGATTACGTTTTTTTTGTTTCCGCAACACACCAAGCAGGCTCATCACTTTTTGTTCAGCCTTGGCACGAATCGAACAGGTGTTCAGGATAATCAGGTCGGCACTATCGGATTCAGCTGTTTCTATATAGCCTTTTTCGGAGAGAATCTGGGCCATAATCTCAGAATCACGAAGGTTCATCTGGCAGCCAAATGTTTTGATAAAGAAAGATTTTGAGTCCATGGAATTCCCGGGCGTCTGGTTTTTCTGTGAAGATGGATTTAAGGGTTTTATAGAGGGTAACAATGATTCAATTAATTGATTTAACGTCAATGTCTTTTCTTCCGGATAACGAATACAGACATATCCCTTCTCCTCAGGCACCGTGGACAGCAGACAAAGCCCATCGTATGCCTCGAGGATAAATTTCAGATAGTGATATCTTGCTGGATTGATCCTTAGATAGAGAGACTGTAGATTCATTTGAAAAAACGATCCCCTGAACTAAACAGAGAGTGAAGAGTCAACTTCACCCATCTGATGTTCTCTTGCTGCAAGGAGTGGCACAACCACTTCTCTGATATACTCGTCGGTTTGTGCCGATGCTCGTCCTGTAAATTGTGTATAGTCGCCAACGAGTGCCATAAGATCATCGAGCGAGAAGGGGATGCGGTCGTCACTTGCAAGCCTTTCAAGGAGATCATTGTCCAGGCCTTCCTCCTTTACGAGCTTGCCGGCCGCAAGTGAGTGCTCCTTGACAACTTCGTGCATCTCCTGGCGGCTTTCTCCTTTTTCGACTGCTTCCATTAGAATTTTTTCAGTGGACATAAATGGAAGTTCCATGCGTAGGTGACGTTCAATCTGTTTTGGAAAAACAACCATTTGGCTTGTTATGTTCACGTATAACTTAAGGATTGCGTCGGTGAGTAAAAAGGCCTGGGGAATATCCATGCGACGAATAGCAGAATCATCGAGGGTTCGCTCAAACCACTGGTTGGAAAATGTGGCTGCAAAGTCAGCAGGGAGTCCCATAAGTTTTCTGGCAAGTCCCGTAAGGCGCTCGGACCGCATGGGGTTTCGTTTGTAGGCCATGGCAGAGGAACCGGTCTGTTTTTTGGCAAATGGTTCTTCCTGTACCTTCAGGTTGGAAAGGAGTCGCATATCGACTGCAAATTTATGTGCCGAGGCTCCGATTCCGGCTAGGGTTTCCGCAAGCTTCATGTCAAGTTTTCTTGGATATGTCTGTCCGGTTACGGCAAAAACTTCATCAAAGCCTAATTTTTTAGAAACAAGTTTGTCCAGCTCTCTTACTTTTTCGTTATCTCCATGGAAAAGCTCAATAAAGGTGGCCTGGGTCCCAACGGTCCCCTTAGCGCCCCTTGCTTTTATCTGATCGAAAAAAGAATCAATATATTCAAGATCCATCACAAGATCCTGGATATAAAGAGTATTTCTTTTCCCCACCGTGGTGGGCTGAGCGGGCTGATAGTGGGTAAAACCAAGCGTTGGAAGGTCTTTATGCTCAAGGCAAAACTTTGCAAGATTGGAAACAACTTTCAGGACACTTTTACGAATAAGATCAAGCGCCTGTTTTTGGATAAGAAGATCCGTATTGCAAACCACAAATTGTGAGGTGGCACCAAGATGGATAATTCCCTCAGCCTTGGGACATTTACTGCCAAATTCAAAGACATGGGCCATAACATCATGGCGGATCTCTTTTTCCTTTGCTGCGGCCATATCAAAATCGATATTATGAATATTGGCCCTCATCTCATCGAGCATTTCCTGGGAGATAATATCCGTAAGCCCAAGCTCAAACTGTGCCTCGGCAAGAGCGAGCCAGCACTTTCGCCAATTGGTGAACTTTGTTTTTTCTGAAAACAGTTCCTGCATTGCACGACTTGTGTATCTGCTGACAAGGGGTTCCTGGTATATCTCTCTATTCATGGTTGGCTCCATTTTCGACCGCTGTGAAATAAATTAGTGTGTATAAATATATAAGAAACACCTTCTACCATCTTTTATGAAAAAGTGAAAGTGAGCCCTGCTGGCGGAAGAAATCACCGTTTACCATATTCTACAAAATCAATGATCCAGCAGGCAAATAACCGATTGTCCGAAACGATTTTCAGGGAATCCAGGCCTCTTTGGATGCGATCTTTTGGGACGATGTTTCTACGGTCATTCATTAAGCTATAGGAATACTTTCTGTTCCACTTCGGATGCCCCTGGACCTTGAGGAAATTCTCACCCCATTGCACAATAAATAGGGACAGAATCAAGCCGCAAGTAAATAGCCATTGTCAATTGAAGCTACAACTGTCTGCTTTTGGGCGAAAAAGGATGCTTTCGTCATTAGTGTGCTCCTGTAACTATGTATTCGTCAAATGTCGGCGTTGTAATTGACACGTTCAGCATGTGGTGGTATCCTTACATTATAATAACAAAGGAGGACAAGTTCCATGGACACAACCGATATTGACATAATACGGCAGCTCAAGGATGGCCGTATGTCGTTTAAAAAAATAGGCGAACTTCTCGGGCTTGCCGAAGGGACTGTTCGCTCCAGAGTAAAAAAACTAAGGGAAAGCGATCAGGTTGAAATCACTACTCTTGTAGCCCCTGAGGCTCTTCCTGACCACTCCATTGTGATGATTGGAATCCGCTTGAAAGATATGGATCTTGTCAAAAAAGGACAGGAGTTTAGTGGGTTGCGCGGTGTCGTTTCTGTCGCCGTTGTAACTGGTCGATTTGATTTGATACTTACCGTAATGCTTTCAAAAGGTTTTGGGATTCTGGAATTTTACACAGAAGAAGTCTCAAAAATTGATAATGTGCAATCCGTTGAGACATTTGTTGTCTACAAGAGCTTTGATATGAAAGTTGCATTGCCATAATTGAAATGGTGCGGTTTTAAAAAGCGATAAAAAAAATAGAGAAGAGGGACAATATGAAGGAAATCAAGGAACTTAAACTGCCAACTGATCTTTCCTATAGTGATGATCATGAATGGGCACAGAAAAGTGGAGATACCATTCGGATCGGCGTGAGTGACTATGCTCAGGATCAGATGGGTGATATTGTATATATAGAAATGCCGGAGGTTGGTGATACATTCGAAAAGGGTGATGAATTTGGTACTCTGGAGTCTGTCAAGGCTGTCTCGGAGGTGTTTATTCCACTCGGTGGCGAAGTTGTAGCCATTAACGAGGAGCTTGAAGATGCTCCTGAGCGTGTTAATAGCGATCCATACAAAAACTGGATAGTGGAAATCAGGCCGACGGATCCTTCAGAATTTGATGAAATGTTAAGTCACGAGCAATATCTAAAACTACTTCAGGGCTAAATATGCGCTACCTGCCACATACAGATAAAGAGATCGCAGAGATGCTTGCAAAGACGGGACATCGTCAACTTGATGAGCTTTTTGCTCATATTCCTGATCCCTGTCGCTATCAGGGAGGGATTGACATACAGGGGCCATTGTCCGAATGGGCACTGGCGGATCATTTAAAAGGTCTTGGTGAAAAGAACCGAGTATCGAGTACTAGGGCCGTCCTGCTTGGTGCGGGGAGCTACTCGCACTATATTCCCGAGATAGTGCCAAATCTTATGGCACGATCGGAATTTCTGACTGCCTATACTCCTTACCAGCCGGAAATGTCCCAGGGGACTCTGCAGGGAATTTTTGAATACCAGACGCTGACTGCAAGATTGCTCGGAATGGAAGTGGCAAATGCATCTATGTACGATGGTGCATCTGCTTTGGCGGAGGCCTTGCTTATGGCAATTCGTGTTGGCCGAAAAAAGCATACAGTGGCGATTTCATCTGCAATCCATCCTCATTATCGGCAGGTTGTGAAGAGTTACCTCCAGTCGGAGACATTTACAATTGTAGAACTTGAGACAGACAATCAGGGGCGAACAGACTTATCAGCCTTAGCAGGTATTGATGATCTTGCAGCAGTTGCGCTGCAATCGCCTAATTTCTTTGGTGTGATAGAAGATTTAAAAGTTGCAGCCTCTAAAATACATGATGTTGATGCACTTTTTGTAAGTTGTTTTTCAGAGCCGTTCGCTTACGGAATGTTAAGAAATCCTGGTGATAGTGGGGCTGATATTGTTTGCGGCGAAGGGCAGAGTTTTGGTATGACCCAATCTTTTGGCGGGCCAGGACTTGGTATGTTTGCATGTCGCTCAAAATATCAACGCAACCTTCCCGGCAGACTGGTTGGAGAGACCGTTGACATTGAAGGCAAACGTGGTTTTGTGCTTACTTTATCAACAAGAGAGCAGCATATCCGTCGAGAAAAGGCGACATCAAATATCTGTTCCAATCAGGGACTTTGTGCATTTACTGCAGCAGCGTATATGGCAACACTTGGTGGTACAGGAATTCGTCGCGTGGCTAAGCTCAATTATGATAAGGCGGAATATCTTAAAAATGGCTTAATTAAAGCCGGAGCCAAGCCTCTATTTTCGGGACCGACATTTAACGAATTCACCTTGAGTTTCGATTCGGATTTTCAACAGTCAAGAAAGCGCCTCCTGGAAAAAGGTATCGTTGCAGGCATACAACTCAGTCGTTTCTATCCAAAATATGATAACGCGTACCTGTTCTGCGTAACCGAGACGGCATCAAAAGCTGTCCTGGATGAAGTTATTAAGGAGGTGCGATCATGACAATGGGCCCCGGACTAAGCGGATTAATCCTCGATGAGCCATTATTAACTGAAAAAGGTGAGAAGGGTAGAACGGCATTCAGTATGCCTGAGCAGGATGTCCCTGAAGCTCTTTTCACATCTGACATTAAATTGTTGAGTGATGGACCCGATTTTCCAGATCTAAGTGAAGTTGATATTGTTCGTCATTACACCAGACTCTCAACCTGGAATTTTGGTGTGGACACCGGCATGTACCCGCTTGGTTCTTGCACCATGAAGTATAACCCGAAGATTAATGAGAAGATGGCTGCAACTCCAGGGCTTGCTGCTGCTCACCCGATGCTTGACGATGAGTTGTCTCAGGGTTCATTGCAGATACTCTTTGAGCTTCAGAGATCACTTGCCGCTATTACAGGAATGGACGAGGTTTGTCTGCAGCCATCCGCTGGAGCCCAGGGAGAGATGGCGGGAATGTTGATTTTTGCTGCCTATTTCCGTAAAAAAGGGGAAAAAAGAACAAAAATCCTTATTCCTGATACAGCCCATGGAACCAACCCAGCAAGTGCTGCCCTCTGTGGCTTTAAACCGGTTTCCGTAAAGTCCAAGGCGGATGGAACACTTGATCTGGCGAGTGTTGAGGCGCTAATGGATGAGGAAACCGTTGGTATCATGATAACGAACCCCAATACTCTTGGGATTTTTGAAACTTCGATCCGTGAAGTTACCGCCTGTGTTCACAACAAAGGCGGCTTGGTGTATGGCGATGGGGCAAATTTAAATGCGGTGATGGGAATTGTCGATTTCAAACGCTGCGGAATTGACATTATGCATTTGAATCTCCATAAGACTTTTTCCACCCCTCATGGTGGCGGTGGGCCTGGATCTGGGCCTATCTGTGTTGTTGATCGTTTGCGTCCTTTTCTCCCAATTCCAAAAGTTATTCAGGTCGAAGAGCAGTATCAACTTGTGTTTGATCATGCTGATTCAATAGGTCGTCTCCATGCATTTTTTGGGAATTTTGGTGTTTTGATAAAAGCGTACAGCTATATCCTCACTATGGGCGGGGCTTATCTGAAAAAGGCGAGTCAGCTTGCAGTGCTGAACGCTAACTATGTTCGAGAGTCATTAGACGGTTCTTTGAAACTTGCCTACGACACTCCTTGCATGCATGAATGTGTTTTTTCCGATGCACTTCAGCAGAAACACAACATAAGTACACTTGATATTGCAAAAAGACTGATAGACCACGGGTACCATCCTCCAACGATCTATTTTCCTCTGGTTGTGCATGGGGCAATAATGATTGAGCCAACAGAAACAGAAAACAAACAGGATCTGGATCGGTTTACGGAAGTGTTAAAAGCAGTTGTACTGGAAGCAAAAGAGGATGGCGACGCACTCCGTAATGCACCCGTAATGACCAAGGTTCGCAGGCTTGATGAGACACGTGCGGCACGTACTCCCTGTTTAACTGGATGAAAAAGCTCAATATTAAAATAATCCGGCTTGGCCTCTTAGCCTATCGTGAAGCACACAAGCAACAGATGCAGTTCTTGGAAGACATTCATGAGGGAAGGGCACTTGACGACATCTGCCTGATTCTAGAGCATCCAGCTGTCTTCACTCTGGGCCGCAATGGACACCCTGAAAACGTAACCGTAAGTGGAGAGTTTCTACGAACCAAAGGTGTCGAACTGATTCAGACCGAACGTGGTGGGGAAGTCACCTATCATGGTCCTGGCCAGATAGTCTGCTATCCTTTGATTAATCTTCGCAGGAGAAATTTAGGCGTTGCAGAGTATGTCAATTTGCTGGAGAAAATAATGCTTCAGGTTGCTGCTCACTTTGGCATAAAAGCCAATAGGGATCCGAGAAACCATGGAATCTGGAGAGGAGATCAAAAGATAGGAAGCATAGGGATTAGTGTCAGGCATGGCATAACCTATCATGGCATGGCTCTGAATGTGAATCTTGATCTTGAACCATTTTCCTGGGTTAATCCCTGTGGTTTGATGGATGTTACTATGGGTTCTATGGCGGAAGTGTTGCAGCAGCCATTAAATATGAAGGACGTCGAGACCGTTATGACAGACACAATCAGCCGTGAATTTAATCCAGTTTTAGCAGATACTGTACCCAGCACGAAAAAACGAATGCCAAAGCCAGAATGGCTTAAACGCAGGCTTCCGTCGGGGCCAGGCTATGAAAAGACAAGGCGTCAGCTTGCTACAAGTAAATTACACACTGTCTGCCAGGAGGCACGCTGTCCAAACCAATTTGAGTGTTTTGGTAAAGGAACTGCAACATTTATGTTGATGGGAGACAATTGTACACGCAATTGCGGGTTTTGCGCCATAGGGCATGGAGGAGTGGAGCCACTTGACTCGCTTGAACCGACTCAAATTGCGGCGGCCATAAAAAATATGGGCTTAACGTATGCTGTTCTCACCTCCGTTACCCGGGATGACCTACCGGATGGCGGTGCCGATCATTTCGGAAAAACCCTGGTAGCGATACGAGCAAGCTCTCCACAAGCAAAAGTTGAGATTCTTATTCCTGATCTTATGGGAAACGCTCAGTCACTTCAGTCTATTTGTAAATATAACCCATCTGTTTTAAATCATAATATTGAAACTGTGGCGAGATTGTACCCAAATGTTCGTCCGCAGGCGAGTTATAGCCGTTCTCTTACCCTGCTTAAAAGAGTGAAGGAAGAGTATCCCCATATCGTGACCAAGTCTGGTTTGATGCTAGGACTTGGGGAAACGCAAAGTGAGCTAGAAACTACTATGGCAGATATTCGGGAAACCGGCTGCGATCTGCTTACGCTTGGTCAATACCTTCAACCAACAAAGGACAATGTAGAGGTCTTTCGCTATGTGCCACCTGCCGAATTTGATGCCATACGTGATGTGGCGCTACGAATTGGTTTTAAGGGTGTTGCTGCGGGACCTCATGTAAGAAGTTCATACAGGGCAAGTGACCTGTATAAACTCGTGATTTAGCGCCTGTCTATAATGGACTTTTTTCTCTAACCTTCGAAGTCTTCGCTTGTCTCGTTGCTGTGAAAAATTATGAATGAAAATAATCAATATGATGTAGTGGTGGTTGGAGGAGGTCCGGGTGGATACACGGCAGCTTTTAGAGCAGCAGATCTTGGACTTTCGGTATGTCTGGTTGATAAACGAGAAAACCTTGGTGGCGTCTGTTTGAATGAGGGATGTATACCTTCTAAGACGCTTCTGCATGGGACATCATTTCTTGATATTCAAGAGGATGCTGCTGAGTATGGTGTTCTTTATGACTCACCCCATTTTGATATTGGAACACTGGGTGCGAAAAGAGATCGGGTGGTAGCGCAATTGACAGGTGGCTTGTCTAGACTCAGTGAAGCGAGAAGGATAACACGATTAACTGGAAAAGCTTTTTTTAAGGATAGTAATACCATTCTTTTTAGTGGATCTACAGGTGAATCAATTGTCAAATTTAAACAGGCAATTATCGCGACGGGTTCCTCTCCATCTGTTTTAAATGGCATCCCTGAGCATGAATTGATATGGGATTCCAGTGATGCCCTCGCTTTAAAATTTGTACCACCAAGGTTACTGATAATAGGGGGGGGAGTGATTGGGCTTGAAATGGCACAGGTGTACTCTGCTCTTGGTTCGTCAATTACCATTGTGGAAATGGATAAGCAGATTATCCCAGTTGCGGATAAGGATCTTATTCAGCCACTGCTGAGGAAAGTCAAAAAAATATATACGATTTTGACGAAATCAAAAGTAACAAGCATGGTTATAGAAGGAGATCATGTTGTAGCAACAATAACAGGAGCCAAAGAAAGCATTCCTCTTGAATTCGACGCGGTGCTGGTAGCGGTGGGGAGAACACCAAACAGTTCAGGCATTGGATTAACTAATGTTGGTGTTGACTTGAATCATCGTGGTTTTGTTGGAGTTGACTCAAACCAACAGACCTCTGTTGAAAATTTTTACGCAGTGGGTGACGTAACAGGAGATCCAATGCTTGCGCATAAGGCAAGCTTTGAGGCAAAGGTGGCAGTTGAATATATTGTAGAAAAAAAATCTGAAAATAGTATTAAAATCATTCCATCGGTTTCGTACACCAATCCGGAACTAGCCTGGGCGGGATATACTGAAAAGGAAGCAAAGGATACAGGGATACAATACAACAGAGTCAAGTATCCATGGGGTGCAAATGGCCGTGCTTTGAGCAGTGGCCAGGAAAATGGAATAACCAAACTTCTTTTTGAAAAAGAAAGTGGCAAATTAATAGGTGCTGGTATCTGTGGTGCTCATGCCGGAGAATTGATCCATGAACTTGTTCTTGCAATCCACAAAGAGCACACCGCAAAAGATTTGGAGACAACAATACATGCACACCCAACATTTGCTGAAACCATTGGTCACGCGGCAGAAACATTTTTAGGATCAATCACCGAGGCCATGCCGGTTAAAAAAAGGAACATATTTTAAAATGGGAAATCTGTGATGGAAAATATTAAAAGAACAGTCCTTTATGAAGAGCATCTGAACCTGAAGGCCCAAATGGCTGAATATGGTGGGTGGAAAATGCCAATGCAGTATGTTGATGGTGTACGTGACGAACACCTGGCAACACGTCGACATTGCGGCTTATTCGATATATGCCATATGGGGCGTATCTACTTTGGAGGTCTTGGCGCATTAGTCTTTTTACAGCACGTGTTAAGTAATAATGCAGAAGCACTCAAAGTGGGGGAGAGTCAATACACGATTATTCAAACTGAAACTGGAGGCACTCTGGATGACACATATCTTTACAGGTTCAAGAAAGATGAGTACTTGCTGGTCGTAAATGCGTCGAACAGAGAAAAAGATTTGGAGTACCTGAAAAATGAGACTCGTAATTTTGAAAATGTTGAAATTACGGACAAAAGCGAGTCCATAGCTATGTTGTCACTGCAAGGTCCTGAATCAGAAACGATACTTCAAAAACTTGTTACCAAAGGGTCCTTACCAAAGGCTCAGAGGAATAGCCTGAGTAGTGTGGAACTGTCTGGTATGGCGGCAGAAATTGCAAGAACTGGATATACAGGTGAACCACGATGCTTTGAGATATTCCTTAAAAACAAAGATACAGTTAAGTTGTGGAATATATTGCTAAATAAAGGGGCAAAGCCTATCGGTCTTGGGGCAAGAGATACCTTGAGGCTTGAGGCGGGAATGCCACTATATGGCCACGAGCTTGGTCATGATAGAAACAACAAGGAAATACCAGTTTTTGCGTCAAAGCTTTCTCGGTTTGCTGTAAGTTTTTCCGATGCTAAAGGGGATTATATAGGGAAAGTATCCCTTGCTGAGCAGTATAAAGTCGTCAAAAAAAATAAAATTGGCGGATATGGCAGTGACAAGGTCCTGCCAAAAACAATCAGGTCATTAACCCTAACAGGTAAAGGTGTTGCAAGGGAAGGGTATGAGGTTTTCAAAGAAGGAAAGCAAATAGGGTATATCACAAGTGGGACTAGCGTTCCATTTCATATAAGTGATGAAGTAAAAAAAGAGCAGCAACAGAAAGATAAGAAGATTGGAAAGAGATCGATCGCTCTGGCATTGCTCGATTCGACTATTGCAACAGGGGAAACGGTACAGGTACAAATTCGAAACAAAAAGAGTGAAGCAATAGTGGTTGAACGCCATATCAGAACAAATGCTTCACCGTTTGTTGAAATTATCCTGTAAGGTCAAGCCTGCTTGACTTTACAGGGTACAACAACAACCAAATGAACAATATAGACATCATGTGAAACAATAAGTATTGAAATTATATGACTGTTAATACGTCATTGTATTGTATGCGATAGTGAGGCGTCAACTAAGTAAAGAGATAGTTTCCCACTGCCTGTTTTTGGCGATGGCGGCCAATGCATCATCAGGATCTACTGCAATCGCAGTAGTTACAAGTTCCATCAACGACAGATCGTTGTGGGAATCACTGTAGAAAAAGCTTCCCTCTAGGTCCTCATTGTTTTCAGCAAGCCACTCTTTAATCCTTTCCACCTTTCCCTCACGAAAACAAGGCGTGCCGTCAATTTTATTGGAGAAGCGACCATTCACCAATTTCACATTGGTAGCAATAAGGTTTGGAATATCAAAGCGTTTAACAATTGGGCCAGTAATAAAGTGGTTAGTGGCCGTGATCACAGCGAGGACGTGGCCCTGGTTACGATGTGTCTGGACAAGTTGAAGCGCTTTTCGACCAATCATAGGGCTGATTACGGTAGCCATGAACTCTTCATGCAAAAGATCAAGTTCCTCGACGGTGTGTTCACTTAGAGGTTGAAAACTAAACGCTGTGTACTCGAATATATCAAGGCGTCCTTCCCTGTACTGAAGATGAAAATCATCGTTAGCGTCCTTATAGAGCTTTTCATCCACCAATCCTTTCTTTATAAGAAAATTTCCCCATTCGTGATCGCTGTCACCGCTGAGTAAAGTGTTGTCTAGGTCAAATAGTGCAACTGTCATATTGGATTATTTATATTTAAAATTATTATGGTTCATCCGACTAAAGCGTACTTTGTCTCATGGAGGGCCATTATCTTCAACTTGAAAAACTCCATATCCCTATAGCCATATGCTTTTCTCTGCATGGTCTTGATTTTATTGTTAGTACCTTCGAG
>Ga0307929_1000624_pt1 | contig 33202 bp, 10 predicted proteins | sample AceLakmetage1330_FD_203160 | JGI IMG/M metagenome (GOLD analysis project Ga0307929, IMG submission 203160) | Saline water microbial communities from Ace Lake, Antarctica - #1330 | ecosystem: Environmental > Aquatic > Non-marine Saline and Alkaline > Saline | place: Antarctica: Ace Lake...
TTTAGATTTTAGATGTTTCTATAGCTCTAATGGATTATAATCCTCGTACGCGAAAATGTAATACGCGGTTCCAGAAACAGAGCCCGTTCGCCTTCCGTTAGCTACCCGCCATCCGTGGCCCGTCTTTACATTATCCATTGAGGCGTAAGGAAGACACCCTTCTCCCTGCCCTGTGGGTGATGGTGAAGATACTACCATCTTGCCAAGTTGCGATAGATAATATTCCGCTTTTAATCTGTATATACTCTCTTTCTCAATATCGCCTTTGTCTCTGTAGTAATCCGCCATTATCTTAAACGCTACAACCATCTGCGCTGTCCATTCTGTTGATACGATGCCTCCGCGTCCTATATTCTGCGCCTTCGCGAAATCAAATCCTGTGACATCGACGGTTCTACCCTCTGGCCTGTAAAATTTTGCCTCTACCCTGCACTCTTTTTCGGCAAATTCCATTATTCCGTCGGGATCCATATTATTTTTTGCAAGCGTCGCGGGCCCTATAGCGGCTATTGCCCAAGAAAAAGTATCTGTCGCGATAGTGGCATCCCCCCTGCCTCTTAAAAATCTGCCTTCCTGTTTATTGTAACCTGCTGTCTCAAGCCACGCGAGAGCAACTGATGCCGCCTGCTTATACTTATCTTCTACTGTCAGATCATAAAGCATATTAAATAACGCGTACGCATCAAGATTATGCTCCGTGCTGACCCAATCGGTATCCGGCCCCCCTTTAATGCTTCCGTCAGTTGAGGCGTTCTGCATAAGTATCATCTCTGATGCTATACCTTCTGCAAGTCTTAGGAACCTGTCATCTTTTGTCCTATAAGTATACTGGCATGCCGCTATAGCGATCCACATGTTAGGGCCGCTATGTACTATACATTCACAAGGTGTGCCGATCTTTACATCATACGCGTTATAAAAAAGGCCGTCTAAACGCTGGGCACGATTTAAGAAAAACTCCAGTATATCTTTCGCTCTTTCTCTCTCACCCAGAATAAGAAATGCCTGGCCCGCAAGAGCCTGGTCATAAGTAAAACCCCAGTCTTTTAGGTCCCTATCACCCTCATAACTTAAGACGAGGCCTGTTTTTCTGGTCTGATGTATCTTAAGCCATTGGAGCATCTTATCAATACTAGCTTGAGCGATTTCACCGCTCTTTAATTTTACCTGTGCAAGCTGCTCCTCAAGTAAAATTTCGTCGGTTTGAGTAAGATCTATCTGCCCCTGAAGAGTAGCATTAGTTCGCTGCAATGAATCTAACTTAGTATTTAAGTCTTTCTTTTCCAGATCAGCCTTCTTGGTAATTTCTGAAAGTTCGATCCTTAACAATTCTATAGTAGCGCTTAAACCAGTAAGTCTTGACTCAGTAACCTTATAAGCCATCTCACCTGAGGCAATCTCATTCGCGGATAGATCAGCCATCTTCTTTTCAAGATCCTTCTGTTGATCCAGTGCTGATTCAAGCTTCTGTTCCAACCGCTTCTTCTCATCGGTCAATCTCTTTTCTATATCGGCTATTCTTTGCTTAAGGCCTACAGCGCTTTCAGCGCTTTTCATAAGCTGGGCCTCCAGCATCTCCTTGCGGGTCTTGAGCTCATTTAAGCGCTTCTCCAAATCAGACTTAACCTCTGAGACAGAAACAAGCTGATTTACCAGTGCCTTATTCTCTTTTCTTGACTGTATATGATAAAAAGAAAGAGCAGCAATCCCTAAGAACATAAGAATAAGCAACGCTACAGCCAAACGTGGTAAATATTTCAAACGCCGTGCGTAATTTATAATCTTCCTCTTATCCTCAGTATTTATATCCAGGTAAGAAACCCCTATAAAATAGTTATTCTTTTTCGTATCGCTATCATCTTTTTTAACCCACATAACCTTTACTCTTGTCCTAACCAGATGTCCCAAGACAGGTATGTCAATAGTGAGGTTCAACCTCGGCCATTTCTTCGATACAAGCGCGGAATCCTCATCGCTTAGGTTCCTCGCGTCAAGGCACAGGCCACCTTCAGAGATATCACGCGTAAAACCCTGGTATTCTTTTGTGAGTATTGTTCCCGCGGAAAAAAAGAAGCTGAATTCAACTGGGAAGTATGAATTCAACCTTATATATTTTCTGCGCTCTGAATAATCTTGTTCCATAGATTTATTGTATTACAAAAACCGTGCCTTAAACCGCTATTTCTAGTTAAAAAAGGGACAGACTACTTCTATAAAAGACTATATAAAAGCAAACTGTCCCTTTTTCTTCATTATTCACACCTGCGTGTTTTATTCGTATCTTATATCATCAATATAAAAAGTACACCCACTTGGATTGACATCAAGATTAGTAGCCCAAACAAAGCCACCACTTATATAACTTAGGTCTTTGCCATCTAGATTTATACTATACTCCTGCCAATCTTTTGTCAAGATAATAGGGCCTGCTGCCGCGATATCTGAATCAGGGTATGTGCCTGATAAGCCACCTATCTTGACCTCTTCTATGCGCTCACCGCCTTTTTCGCCACGCGCCCAGAATATGAGTTTTTTAGCGCCCGTTAGATCGTATCCGCCCTTCTTCTCGCCCCAGTTGTTAGGTGGGTTCTGCCAATACATACCTGTCCACCTGGCACCCTGCGAAGCCTTAGGCTTATAATTAACCTTGATACAACTCATTCCTGAATGTGGGCTTTCTTTCCACGCGTCCGTAAAAGCGATGTCGCTGTAATCGCCCATCCATCCCGACGGAGAATAATGATTGCCGCGAGCGTTTTTGTCTGTATAGACATTGAATGGCTCAAAGAACTCCACGCTCTGCGCCTGAAGCGCCATCGTGCTAAAAACTAGAGCGGCGAATACTATCAAACCTAAAAATCTTTTTTTGCCCATATGCTCCTCCTTTGTTTGTATTGTATTTAATCTCTCCACATATCCCTGTATTCATAATACGCTTTTCTTAAGACCCGTTGATACGGACTATTCTTGCCACTACCTTGCGATGTTACCCCCAGCCATTCCTCATGCATCCATCCATCGGGAAATGATCCTGCCCATAAAGGCTTTGTATCATGCAACCCGGGCTCATACGCCTTCCACCACTCATCTACCCATTCAAATAATACTCCTCCCAAACTATTACCTTGCCCGTAACCATCTGAATTAGATATAATATCGATCCAGCAATTTTTTAAGTATTCTGCCTGCTGCGATTCAGATGTTGCTTCGTCTGTATACATGTTATGTGCCGGGCAACCATATTCTGTTATAATAACCGGGATATCTACCTCTTCCTTCACAGTGAGCCATAAATGTCCGAAACCATAATCTCCGCGGTACGAGTTCAAACCAAATACATCTACGGAGGTGCATTCTTTGGCAAATATATCAAGAAATATTATCTCTCCGTTGCATATAGCGACCGGCCTGTTATGGGGATCTATCGATTTTATAAACTCCGCTGCCTTATTTACAAACTTATAGTATGATACAGGATCCTTCTTAGCGTTATTAGCTACACCGTAGTTATTTTCATTGCCTAGGACCCACATAAGCACATACGGTTCATCCTTATACATATCTACCATCTCTTTTATACTATCTAGCATATTCTGCTGCTGAACCGGATCTGAATAATCCGTACCTTTATACCATGTAGCGCCAGAGCCTATGGCATATGCCCCTATAAAATCACCCATCAGTGACATAATCCCATAATTCTCGTATAGGTCTCTTAATAACGGCATGTTTGAGGCATGATGATATACCCTTATGGTATTACAACCCATATTCCATAAAAGATTAAAATCACCTACCACCTCCTCATCGGCATCCTTAATATCATTCTTATTCTTATCAACCCATGTGTCATATGGCGCATCTATCTTAGAGTTGTGGTTGTTATCCTGCTGCATCCAATCCTCAAGATTTCCCTGATCAGGACTCTGACCTATCTTACTCGGCTCGTATGCAACCCCTTTAATAATATAGGGTTTGCCATCAACAAAAAGCTGCCATGACCTATCCTCATACTGTACAAGGCTGATATGATCATCTCCTGTTGACTTAATAATCTCTTGGGTACCTATATCTCTTCTCTTCTCCTGAAGTTGTTCCGATTTCACCTTCACAATCCGTCCCGGATCAACTATGAATACATCGTTTCTTACATTATCATCATAGCCATTCTTTACAAGGATATAGCCGCCCTCAAGTTTCCACCCTAGCTGAGGATATTGTTTACATAAAAATCTTATCTTGTCAATCGATACCTGGCCAACATACCAGGGTGTATGCCAGTATGTCCACCCTATAGTCTTTGGAAAATTTACGCAAAGCGCGTAATACGCCTTAATAGCCTGCTTTATATGACCTGATTTTTCAAGAGCAAAAGCAGTATAAAATAATTTTACCCCTCTATCCTCAGGCGCTGTTGCCCACTTATAAAAATTTACCTGATATTCAGGTTTATTTATAAAATCCCAATGCTTGCCCTTAAGCATGCCCTGACTTTTAAATTCTTTATACCCCGGATCCTTAAGCACACTTGATGAGTTTGGATATATGCCCTCACCAACAGCCTTTGACAGCCCTGCCTGGTCTTCAATGACATAGCGGTAATCTTGCGTACCAACGCTCTCAAATATGCCGTATTTTTTGTAATCTATTATGGACTCGCTTCCTTTTTCCGCGAGCTTAAAACTAGGGGCCTCCTCGAAACTACCGAAAGAGCCGCAACCGGCTGTTATCGTAGATAGCAGTATTGCCAAACCAATTATAATACCGGTTTGCGGTTTGTGGTTTGCGGTATTTTTTACCTGATGTTTACCGAAAACTGTAAACCTATAACCTATAACCGAATCTCTATTTATTCTCATAATACCCTGTATTGATCTTTTCTATCTCACCTTCTGATATCTCCGCTGGCTTCCACCACCATCCACGTGGATCCCAGTATTGCGCAAAATAAAAATTATCTATGACCTTCTTATAATTCTTACTGGATTCCTTCCAGTCCTTCTTGTATTTGTAAAATTCACCACGCATAAAATAAGAGACAGCAACATTATTTAAGGCATCGTAATCCGCTTCAGAGCCTGATGGCGCGAAGGTGTCAAGTTTTGCCTCCTGATCCCTAGCATCTTCTTCATAGAGCTCTATGCACCTTGATGTATAAGCGGTTAAGGCCTGCTCATCTTTTTTATTAAGCGCTTCCCATGCCTTTGCCATAAGGGCTCCCGCGGATTCATTACTAAAATCATACTCCTTAGTCTCCCTCCTGCCCATATCAACGCCTTCTTTAATCTCTGCCTTTTTAACCGTAGGGGGCACGCCTTCTGAGGTCCCGGGAGAATTAGCCACGCCATCTTTATAGTAGTCCTTTACTCCTTCTGGCAACTCGAGTGCGAAAACCGAACCTACAAAAAAAGCGATTAAAATCAAATGTAACGCACAACGCAATACGCACGACGCAATACGAATAATCATCCCTTTACCGCTCCTGCTGTTATACCCGCAATTATATGTTTTTGCAATAATATATATACAATTATAATCGGTATTACTGTAATTGTCATGCCTGACATAAGAAGCGGGTATTCAGTAATATGTGTACCGCGAAAGACCATAAGCGCTCTGGTTAGCGGCATAAGATTCTTGCCTGTCAGGACAAGCATGGCGAGCAAGTATTCGTTCCACACATTCAATGTATTAAATATTACAATAACCGCTATCGCGGGCTTTGCCATAGGTAACGCTATGTGCCAATATATGCCAAATACCGAACAGCCGTCTATCCTCGCGGAATCTTCCAGGTCACCGGGCATCTTATCAAAAAACGTCTTAAGCATATATATACCGAGAGATAGTCCGCTGTTAATTAAGGGCAAGATATAGCCAAGCCTCATTATAGCGTTATCCAGTAATGGAAAACCTGTGTGTGGATTCAAAAATCCCAGCTTATTTAAAAGTACGTACAGCGCCACAAACGCGCCGGGTATCGGTATCATCATGGCAGCTAAAAAAACATAAAATATAATATTCTTACCGGGTATCTTAAGCCGTGAAATACCATAAGCGGCTAGAGATGTAACGAATACGATACCTAGCACAACTACAATAGTATATAGCAGACTATTGAAAAAATATCTGCCAAACCCGCCTTTTGTCCAGGCGATATAAAAGTTCTCCCAATGCGGATTCTGTGGAAAAAGACTCATATCAGAAAAGACTGTTGCCTGTGTCTTTAAGCTTGATGAGAACATCCATAAGAGAGGAAGTATGCAGCTAAGAGATACGATAATAAGCAGTATATGGGTTGAATATGTCAGGATAAACTGTTTTATCTTATAATATATCGGTTTTTGCATAATGTTTTTCGTTGTTCGGTTATCGGTTATCTGTATTCAGTTGCCGGTTATTGACAAAACCGTAAATCTATAACCGAATTTACTCCTGCTTAGCCAATTTTGAAGCCTGTATCTGTATGAATGATACAACAAGCAGCATAAGGCCAAAGACAATGCCGAGAGCGCAAGCGTAACCAAGACGCGAACCGCCCCTCATAGCTGCAAGTATTCTTGTTATCGGAACCTCTGTATGATAACCCGGGCCTCCACCTGTAAGAGAAACTATCAGATCATATATCTGCATCGTATTTAATATTGTAAGTATTGTTACAAGGACAAAGACAGGCACCATCAAAGGCACTGTAACACGCCTGAATGTATCCCACGCGCCTGCACCATCAACCTTTGCGGCCTCGTATAATTCACGGGGTATTGATTGGAGTCCTGCCAGGAGTATTATAAAGCCCCATCCAAAGCCCTTCCACATATGTACTATACCGACACATGTAAGAGAGGTGTTAGGATCCGCAAGCCAAGCACGCGATAAATGACCCAGGCCTATATTTGTCAACCAGTAATTTAAAAGTCCGTAATTACCATCATATATCCATTGCCAGATAAGCCCTACCACGATACCGGAAAGTACAGGCGGCAAGAAAAATATCATCCTGTAAGCCTTTGCGCCTTTTATGGCCCTATCACAGGTTAGTGCCAGAAGCAGGGCAAGGCCGTTCTGAAATATCAATGTAAGCAGGGTAATATAAAAAGCATGCCACATAGAATACCACCACTGCGGATTAGCTGTAAATATATCTTTAAAATGCGCGAGTCCTACAAATTGCGCGGATGAAAATGGCACTATGCCATCCCATTGAAACAGAGAATAACGAAAGACATTTACAAAGGGGTACAGGTGAAAGGTACAGAACAATAGCACCGCAGGTAGGACAAATAAATAATTTGTAAATATCTTTTTCGCTTTTCTATGTTCCATATTATTCCTAAAACTTCTTAAAGAACGGTTCTCAAGCATGAGTATCTGTGTTTGAGAACCGTTCTTCATATATTGATAAAACCGGGGAATATTATTTTTGCGCCTTGCCCATCTCTCTTATCTTGACAGCCTGGACATCTAAAGCGACTTCTTCGGGTGTCTTTTCGCCTATTACAATAGACTGTATACCCTTGTCTCGTGCCTCTATAACCTTGGGAAACTCTGAGACATTAAGATTGTTCGGATGGGTAACACTGTCCATATCATCGACAAACCGCACTAATACAGGAGATATCTCACCAAGGCTCTCTTTATTAGCAGGTAGGTTGCGTGTCTTATTCGCTAGATATGCCTGCTGGTCTTTAGCAGTAAACCATTTTAAGAACTCAACAACCTTGTCTCTATTTTTACTCCTAGCATTAACCATAAGGCTGGCACCCGCTCCGCCCCATATCTTCATAGGGTATTTATTTGAATACGCAGGTGGCAGCATTACGCCATAATTGAGATCCGGATTCATTCCATAATATACATTTACGCACCATGAACCATTAAATGCCAGTGCGGCGCGTTGATTTGCGAACATCTGTTCCGCGTGCTTATTGACCATGGTAACGATACCATTGGCAAGCAGATTATTGTCTCTCATATCTTTAAAAACAGTAAAGACATCTATCCAGTCCTGGTCCGCATACGAGACCTTTCCCTTGATAGTGTCGATAAACTTCTTCTCGCCCATTATATTATAAGCGTAGTTGGACGCAAGACAGTCTATCATCCAGATCTCTCCCCATCCGCTTACCATGCCTTGTATGCCTGCAGCGTGAAGCTTGTTTCCGGTATCTAAAAATTCTGCCCAGTTTCTAGGTGGGTTTTCAGGATCAAGGCCTGCCTTCTTAAACAGGTCCTTGTTATATATCATCTGTATATTCATTACATCCAAAGGCGCTGCGTAGATACCTGGTACAACCTCAAATTCATTGCCCAGCATAAACCTGTTAACATTCAGCGCCTTTGCGTAAAATGCCTTTTTCCATCTACCATTATCCATATCCATATATGGGTCGAGATTAAGAACATGGCCTGCCTTTATAAACGATGATATAACTCTCTTATCCGCTAGTATGCCAAAAACATCAGGGAGCATTTGCGTCTGCGCAGCGCCTTTTATCTTCTCACTATAAGCGTCTGTTGGCGCGTATAACTCAAACTGAACATCCGTTCCTGTAAGCGCTTTATATTTCTCAGCGAGTTCATTAAAGGTCTCTTCTCTATCCGTCATCCAGTGCCAGACGGTTATCTTATCCGATGCAACCTTGTCAGTACCATTTCCAGGTGCACAACCAGTAACACTTGCCAGAACCAAGAACATTGCTAACGACAAAAACCTTATCATCATTACTCCTTTTAATATTATTAATCGAAAACTGATCACCAGATACCGAAGACCGCGATCATCTCCAGTCGCAAGCAGTAACCTTATCTTCTTGTTCCCAAAGCTCCTTCAAATCGTAATAAGCCTTTTTAGGAACCCTCTTACTGATCCCATTCTCTTTTTCAGTCTTTAAAGTTACAATCCCAAACCATTCTTCATTCATATTAGGATTGCCCTCAGTATCAAAATAATATGACCCATTAGTCCATCCTGCCTGGGTATTTTGGGTACTCCAGTCACCGATATTATCCTGCTCATGTTTCCACCACTCATCGTTCCACTCAAATATGCAACCACCTAAAGAGTTTCCTTCACCCTTACCTGTGTATGAGTTATACTCTATTTCATTCCATAGGGTCTTTAAAAAGAATGACTGGTTCTCTTCATCAGGCTCCTGTTTCAGCGCGTTGTAAGAGTCACAACCAAACTCGATAATAATAGCGGGTTTTCCATATCTATCTTTGAGCTGGCGAAACATATTGCCAAAAGACTTACCTCTGTAGATTATGATACCTACAAAATCAAAGTCAGGACAATATTCTTTTGCGACCTCTATACTGCCAAGCTCGCCGTTGCCAAAACCTACAGGCCTTGAAGGATCTATCTTCTTCACTATCTGCGCAAGCTCATTTAAGAATGTGTAATATATCTTGGCCTTAGCCAATTTTCTATCGCGCGGGTTATCAATAGAGTCAAGCTCTGAGGTAGACCATGGATTTACGCTTCCGTCAAATGAATAGTTCGCCTCATTGCCTAAGACCCATGCCAATACTCCGGGCTCATTCCTGTAGGCCTTTACCATCTGGTATACCTGCCTTTTTATCTGCTGCTGAAAGGCAGGATCCGCATAATTCGCATGCGGAAAATCCCAAAAACCTAAACCATGGCCCATGATCGAGTATATTCCATAATTATCATAAAAATCTGATATTACCTTCTTTACCTGTGATGGCTTGTCACCGGGCTCATAGAATCTGACCGCGTTTACCCCTGCGTCTTTCATGAGTTTCCCGTCTGTCATCCAGGGCTTTGCGGCATCTCCCCACCAGTTATAGACAGAGCCCTCTCCTACCGGTATAGGGCTATAACACATCCCTTTTACGATTAAAGACCTACCGTTAGCAAGTAATACATAGTCACCTTTTGAATTCTTATGTATATACGTACCGGGCTTGCTGGAAAATTTAAGAAGTAATGTTGCTCCGACTCCCAGAAGCAGGATCAGCAGGAGAAGCAGCAGGGCTATAAGGAGCTTTCTGTTCTTTGTTGCCTTTTTTGGCTTTGTCTTAATCTTTTTAGCAGTCATTATATTGCCTCGGATAGATAGGAAGAGCGCCTTTTTTATTGAGTAAAAAAGGCGCTATTTCCTATTCTTCTATTTTTATTCGTACTTTAAATCATCAAGATAGATAATAAACCCATCAGGGTTATCATCCGCATTAGCTGATAAACAGAAACCGCCTATTATATGGGATAAATCCTTACCCTGCAGATTTATCTTATACTCTTTCCAATCTTGAGTAAGCATGGCAGGACCTATGCCAGCAGAATCAGAATCTGAAAACTCGCCTGTAATGCCACCCATCTTAAACTCTGATATTATCTCACCACCCTTATCGCCACGGGCCCAAAATACAAGCTCTCTAGCGCCGGTAAGATCAAAACCTGCCTTTTTAGAGCCCCAATTATTCGCTGGGTTCTGCCAGTATATGCCCATCCAACCGGCTCCCTGTGAACGGCGTGGTAGATACTCTATCTTTACACAGGTAGTGCCGCTATGCGCGTCTTCCATGTAACGGTCATTTACCTTTATATCACCAAAATCACCCATCCAACCTGAAGGGATATAATGGTTACCCGGAGACGACTTATCGGTATAGATATTAAATACCTTAAAATCTTTTCCCGCTGCCGTGTTCTGGGACTCAAACTCCTCAATTACGATCTCTTCCTGTTTGGCGCACCCGGATAATACAAGTGATGCTGCGATCATCGCGAACGCGCTAAGCAATAACATCTTTCTCATACTCTCATCCTCCTTTTGAAGATTTTAATCGTTATAATCTATGTGAAAAATCACTCCTGAAAATAATGAATGGTAATTAGTTTAACAAAATATATTCTTTACGTCAAGCTAAAATCCTGCTATTTCCGCTTTTATCTTCTTGCCCTCCTTTCTTCACAAAATACCTTCTAAAACTCCTGTTTTATCAACCACATAGCTGCCAAATAACGCTATGCTGCAATATGTATAGCGGAATTTACAGTCTGCGTATTGTTTATATTAGATATATTAAGTATAGCAGCAGGGGCAACTTGGTCCGTGTCAAAAAGGCCCATCTGACGCATAGACTGGAAAGAAGTATTATCTAGCATTCTTAAGATGTCCCGCATAGATACCCTATCTGCCTCTTCATAAAAATTTGGGCAATCGCATTTTTTACGCGGATTTAAAAATGACAGGGCCTTTGGGCCCATCTCAGAATCTTTCATTAATAACCAGGCAGGTATCTCACCCACAGAGGTATCTCGCAGGTTCTCTTCACCTAAAAACAATTTAGGGTGGTTACGATCGATATGCTTCCAGATTATGCCTCTTATTACATAATAATTACTCGGCCCTCTTTTTCTTCCTACGATCTTCTTTACAGAAAGCCATGTTCTATTGCCCATGTCGCCTTTTATCCCCAACTCGTTGAATAGATCTGAAAAAAGTTTTTTAAGCTTGTCCTGGCCTGAATTATGACACAGCTTTTTTATTAATTGCGTAGCTGAAAGTCTAATAAGGTAGTCCCAGTATAGGCCTCTCTCTCTTTCCGTATCAATGTGTTTATACTCAAAGATCCCAGCACTCGTATGTTGCCACTTATGGTATGTTAGACTGTAAATCTTGCCGCGTTTTCCTAATACGCTATTCCAATCATCATTTAAACCGATATAAAGGTAAGCGAATCTAATCCGGCCCTGCTTATCATATATCTTTACCCGCAAAAAAATACAATCATTATCAAGCTGGTAATCTATGTCCTTAGCATAAGGCATGAACGGCCTTAGCGATACAGGTGTATTTTTATTAAAATCTGTCAAAGGCTTAAATCGCGATATCTCTCTTATATCTTGCAATTCAAGTGATTGCTTGTATATTGACTTCAACCACGCCCTTAACACAGTGGAAGTCGTCTCATAATTAATACTGCCGTCTCTATTTTTACTGGCTATCCTTCTAACCGCTTCACGCGTATTCAAAAAATATGTCTTATGCTCTTCACTCTCTACAAGCCTGAATATATCTTCAGTAAAAGCAAATGGGTCATTTAGTGACGTATTTTCCATAATCTTCTCATAGCACTCAAGCAGGCCTCTTACAGGATCTCCTACGGAACGACAATACTCTAGCATCCTTTCTGCCCGATCTCGATCTTCAGGCAAGGGACTATTACTCAACTGCATAAACCCCGCAATATCTACTGTAATCAAAGTAAAGAGCTCTCTTAACCCAGGGGACTCCTTAAATCGCTTACCGATAACATCCATATCAGGCAATTTACGGTCACTGAGTTCATGCTCAACTTTAAAATATAAAAAATCATCGTTCTTAAAGCAACGACGATCCAATTTAATAGTATTACTCGCTCTATGATAAGTAGCTGCCTTATAAGCAGGATAAACTATTTCCACCATAACATCAAAATCTTCTTTATTAAACTTCTTCTCTTTTAACAATCTCTTTTTTACTCTCTTCAACTGTGCGTTGAATATTACCGCCTCATTACTTGTGAATTTATCAGATTTACTGATTAAATCCGCGTATTTACCAGATGCCAATGTAGCTGGGTTCTTTTCCCAATAGTCAAAAACAAACCCGCCTTCTGCCAGATCTTGAGTCTCATCCCTTGAAAGCCTTCCCTTCTCCTCGATATTCCTATGCACGGCAGCTATCTTATCTGCTAGTAATTCAATAGTACCTCCTGAAGAGCTCCTAGGAGTTGCTAACACACTATATAACTCTATTAGTACGTCCAGTTGCATACCTCTTTCCCCACCTGCATCAGATAAAATATCGATTGTTACATTTTCACCAAACTCTATTCTAACCTTATTTCCAAGATTCCCTAGCATCTGCGTAAATTCGCTAGATAAAAAAGCTCTTTTGGGTAATTGAAGTTTTACACTAAATTGTTTTATTGCATCATTTGCCCCACTGCCTCTTCTCAATTCAAGCAGATTATTAAACTGCGTCTCGATAGCCAATTTTGTCTCTAGATCAAGCTTGCCATTACCGATTGAGGGGGATTTAGTATCAGGCCCTTCTCTAAGTACAAGTGTTTTTAAATCTATATCTGATATATTTTCCGGCTCTTCCAATACTGACTCTATCCCATAATATCTTAGAACATCATAAAGATTATAGCCTGTCAATGCCGTAAAATAGTCCTCTATGCTCTTTTTATCAGGGGCTACTTTAGCATCATAATATATCTTGCTTTTTAATGCATCAGTGCCTGACGGCCTGAAATCAAACTCTGTAACCATTGGGATTTTGTTGTCTTTACCTTTAAATACCAAGGGGGCTCCTTCTGGCCTTGTCCTTCCGCCAGAAAGTTTTTCCTCAGCCAATGTTATCTCATCAAGCGCCTGCCATGTGTCGATATATTTAGGCATAACAGCTGTAAATATTTCAATAGCTTTCTCTTTAGTTATATTATTATACTTAACAGCGCTAGCAACAGAAAAGAAGAAATTATTAAAATTATTCTTGTTCAACAAGGCGTCTGCCAATGCCTTCTTTTTATCTTCAAATGGCATCTTGGCAATTACGCCTTGATCACCATGAAGAATATCCAACCTAACATCTATCTTTGATCTTAAACCGAATTTTTTAAAGGCGTAATCATTGAACTTAAGTAATGAATAATTTTCTGGATTTTCTAAAAATAATCTTGATGAATGGATAAGCTCTGAAAGCAATGAATCTGCCGCGCTCTTCTCCGGCATAGCAAGAGTACTCTGACCTAACAGATTATAGCTTGGCTTATTCATACCCGCGACACGTCCACCTCTCTCTTCCTGTTTTGAGTGTATACGTATACGCTTACTACGATCAATCGCAATCTCTCTTTCAAACTGATCATAGAATATAATCGCGTCATAGGTTATCTCTTTAATAAAGTCATTCTCTTCTTTTATTTTATCAAATGGTATTTTGTTATCATGCCATTGCTGCACTACACGTTGAATATCATTCAAATTCTTAAAACCTACTCTATGCATAACCCTTATAAGGCCGTCTACTGCATCGGCAAATTCAATCCACGCCCTTGATGAGACATAGGTAATCATATACAATGAATGGAATTGCTCCCATGTGCCTGCCTCAACCATGCGTTCATAATCCGCAATATCAAGATTAAGGAAAACCTTATTTGGCGACGGAGCAATCAATATTTTATTATTATCAAGTTCATAATAATCTATGCCGTACTCTTCTATCAACCGCATAGTCTCTACATCCTTATCCAGCACCTGCTTTAAAACAAATCTATCCGAATCAGGATCCAACTCATATTGCCTTGTTCCCGCAGCATAACCCTTAAGAAAAGACGCATACGGAATAGTATCAGCAACCATCTTCATGGTAGTATCAATACCGAGATGATCAACACTATAAGTGCCATCATCGGATTTTGTCACAATATAACCTACGTTAAAATAAGGGTCTTCATTCTCCATTACCAGGTCAAATACCTTTGGATTTATTCCTAATTCTTTTAACAGCACTCTAAGTGTCTTCCAGGTAGAACCATTGAGACAATTCAGGACTATTCTATGGCCTTCTTTGGTGGCTTTATTTATAAGAGCGATTTCCTCAGAAGTAATATTTAATATAGTTTTATAGAGCTTTACTATAGACTCATATAATAAAGTGTTCTTTATATGATCGTCATACCTACTAGATAGGATTATCTCATACGGGGTCTGGCTTACTCCATAGATCCTACTCTCTATAATATCATCTACTATCTTATGGTATTTTTCATATACATTAGGTAAGAGCTGCGAACCATCCGGAGCCAGGGCCTTCCTTCCAAATATATAGTTCGAGCTGTGGCTTGGCGTGTTGTTTGTCGCGCCTGATGCTCCTAAGATATACGTTAAGAATGAAAACATATATATTGGAACGCTGTCAGAATACTTCTCCGCTGTAAGAACAGTAATCCCATTCTCCGCTAAGATACGCGCCTCCATATCAATAAACTTAGCACTGTGCGCTCTTACTTCACCTCCAACAAGCTTTACTATATTCTGCTTCAGGAAAGCCACTATATCTTCAAGCTCCATGCCATATATCTGCTCAATAACAACCAGATCTTCAGCAGATATGTCTTTTCGTAGTTTTTGAATAAAATTATTAAATTCTTTCGTACCCTTATTTGGAAGGTGTGCTGTAAGCTCCTTATGAACATCTCGTAGGAATTCCGCTTCTGCCTGTACAAGTATTGCTATAAAAGCCTCGTTGTACATATTATCCGGGTTTTCAGAATGCAGGGGATCGTAAAAATCCCTCACCCCTGCTGTTGAATTATCTGATTTATCATAAAATTCCTTGAAATGTCCTGTGGGCTTTTTAGTGGCTTTATCTCTAGGGGTAATATTGAAATCTCTTGCCATCTCCGGTGTAAAAATAATTCTCTGCCTGCCTGGGTTTTGCGGATCAAAGACAGACTTAAGACCTGGGTACTGCTTCTTGACTCTCTGCCAAGTTTTTTCATACCCTAACAAAAATGCCTTTTTAAGCCCTGACTGATTATCCTGAACCTTTCGCCAATTGCCTGATTCTTGCGCATCGTATATATTCTTTAGCTCATACTGAGTTAAGCCGGATGAGGCAGATTTATGCGAAATTGCAGATGATCTCTTAATATCCGCACTTTCTATAGTATCGGATAATTTTGAAAGGGCCTTTATCATACCCTCTCTTGTCTGAGCATTATTGGTCAAGGCTTTTGAGCGCAATGTAGAAGTATCTGCATTAAAAGAATAAGCAGAATTGCTTACAAGAAAACTTAATGCCACTAAACAAACTGTTGTTTTTCTAGAAATATTTCTCATATTCCTCTTATCATTTAAAAGTGCGCAAGGCATAAGGCACAAAAGACAAGACGAAGAATCTAAACACCTAGATCCTTCATTTCATTCAGGATGACAAGCGTCTGTCATTCTAAGCCGAAGGCGAAGAATCCAGTTCCTAGATCCTTCATTTCACCCCGAACCAAATTTTTGTGTTTGGTTCGGGGTTTCATTCAGGATGACAGGAGCGTGTTATTCGTCGCCTTTGGCTCCTCAGGATTAAATTCAGCTATGCAACTTACATCATTTGCATTCTGTAAGTTGTGGCTTCATTTAAATTATGCCCAAATCTCTGCAGCCATATTATACAAGGCTTCACGCTCTGTATCGTCAAGTAATGATTCAGGAGCAATCAATATACTTATAATATAATCCGCGGGATTGTTCATAAAATCTTCAATTGTACCAGGCAATGTATTGCCTGTGACGCTCTTCCATATGGCAAGGAACGCGCTTCTATATGGGCCCGCTTCCTGTGAACTTATATCTAACTCATTTAATATAAGCTTTATTTTCGTAAGTATTGCGAGTTGTGAAACTGGTACATGTTGTGAATTACCTATATCGCTTATTACAAACGTGTTATTTGCGCCTATCGCATTATTTATTTTAGATACCATATCTTTTTTATTCTCAGTAAGCAATACAGCGATATTCTTAGCTGGAACTGCTATCTCGGCTCCCTGATGTTCAAAAAGCATCTTGCCGCTTTTTATATCCTCAATTACTTTGAGCGGTTTGTCACTGGCAATTGTTATAACACCTATATTCTCTTGAACTTTGACAACCTCATTACCTCGTGCAATTAAAACCTTTTTTGATACAGCTGCTGTTTCAGGTAATATCATCACACGCAGTGTCTCATTCTCGGCTAATCTGCCATCATTCGCATACATGATAGCTTCTATATTCCTTATATACTGCTCTGCTTGATAGAATGCCTTTTCCATATCTTTTAATGCCGCTTTATCATCCGGGGATATAGCTAAATCAGGATCAGCTAATATCTGCATAATATCATTATCAAGCTTTTTACGTATTTCTTTTCGTATACCTTTAAAAAGTTTTTTAGCTTCAGAAGCAGCTGCAATATCTAATGTACTATCAAATTCAGCAATAGCTTTATCAAACCTCTCTCTAATCACATCGCTTTCCTTGACATTCCTATGCACGGCAGATATCTTCTCTGCTCGTGACTGAAGGATAGTGCCTCCTGAAGAAGATTTAAGACCATCTATACACGCAATAAGACTGTCTCTCCTTGAAATAATAGTTTCGATCATAAATTGCTGGACATCGCCTTTATAGGGTTTCTTCAAAATATTATTTAACATTGCAAGGCTGTCTTTTTTCAGTTTAAGTGCCTTGCGATTCCAAAACCCCTTAGAAGGATCCTTAATTGTAAATTTCCAAGGATTAGTTGCATCTTCTAAGCGAGCTCCAGCTTCAACTCCGGTCTCGAAAAGTTCTGCTTCTAACTGCGGTATCCATTTATCCTCTATGACTCCTTTGCCTGTTATAGCATTAGGCAAATGGGCTTCTTTAACTATGGCCACTATTTGTTCATTGGTAATGGCCTCAATAGATTTTGCCAATACAGATATAAGTTCACCCCCTACTTGATAATCTTCAATAACAGACCAGTACGCCTCATTAACAACGCCACCTTTTATATTTGAAATTACAATATCGTCAAGAATTTTTGGAATGGGCATGCTTTGATCCATCGTCCTTGCACGGGTACCTACAATAGCATTGACAATTTCTTTTTCACTTACAGAATTCGGAAAATCCATAAAACTTCCTGATGCTCTAGATAATCCGCTAGCTCCGAAATCAACAAAAAATCTATCTGAAACTATGGGAGCCTCATTGGTATTCCAGCTCACTAGCTTAAATAACATATTACTCGGATGCCTGTCTTCTGACTGGATAAGAATATCAAATAACAAACCTGCTTGCAAAAGCGGGTCATTATGATATTTCCTAGGTAAACTAGTACCTCCATCCACATAATCATCTAAAAAATTAATAGCTAAACGTAGACCTTTATTATGCGAATCATCCATTTTCACTAAAGAGACATAAGATGTGGGCAATCCGGCTAATTGAAATATTCTCGTTCCTATGAAATCCATGCTTAGAGTATATTCATTGCCCCCTTTGAGTAAAACCTTATCCCCACTTTTTTTGTCTAAATAGAGATCTATAGGGTTAGAGTGTACTGTTCCTATTTCCCAGAAAGGCCTTATGTACTGAAGGTCTTCTGCTTTGTAATTATATTGCTGTGCGCCGTCTTTAGCTCTTTCGGGTTTTATCTGATTAGTGCTACGCGCTGTGCGTTGTTTGCCTTGCCAGATAAAATTTGTTGACTCTGTTGAGTTGTAATTTAACAATTTCGATATAGACCAACCTGTATCTTTTTCTAAGTCATCAACAGCGTTAATATCTGATGGATCCTGAATTAACTGTTGTATTACAATACAGGGATTCTCTATCTTCATCCTTTCTATAAGCTCGTTTGTATAGGTTTTTTGGCGATAAGTTCTTCCACTGTCCTGCAATGTGTACGTATCTGATATAGGTAGATTATCTATAGACTGAGCTGCTATATTACTCAATTCAAACTCATCTTTAAGAATAATCTTTAACAAAAACGCACGTACACGCTTCTGCAATTGTACATTTTTTTCAATACTGTTAAAATTTATCTTGCCCCATAAAGTTATAAGAGCTCTTGCAACCTTACTTGTTGCTGACTTTGATACTTCCGCTTCAGACAATTCAAAAATAAATTCTATATCAGTTTCATCTAAATCAAAATCTCTACCTACAGCTTGCAATGCTTTTACATAAGATTCTATTATAAGGGGGTCGTGCTCTAGCTTCAATCCCTCAATAAGCGGTAATAGGGCATTTTCGAGTGTTCTATCTTCAAGCATAAAAACAACAATATGTTTAAGAGGGGCAGGCTGTTTAACATCGAGCCATGAAATAAGTTCATCAACCAGTGCATCATTATATTCTACACTTCCTACGTTCATGGCAGGCCTAATAGCTTCCACTAACAGATTATGCAGCCAAAACTGCTTGGGTATGCCGTTTTCATCAACTTCCATGAAGACCTCTTTTGCCATTTCCAATGCAGGGCGCCATATCTTTTTACCACGCTCTTCTTGCCACAATTCCCAATGCGGCCAAGCAATATACATCTCTGTTAAAATATCCTTTCCGTTTTTCCAGATTTCAAGTGCATTAGGATAAGTTAAAAGTTCATGCTTTCTAGCAACTATTCGGACTGCTTTATACAATGCCTCACGTCGTTTAGGTTCAGGATTATTAGGATTCATATATACATGGTGAACTTCCTGCCAGTATTCTTTTATCTGGTCTGGAAGTTCTCCGGTTTTTAAATCTGACGGCCTTGGACTAAATTTATCTACCTGCCATACTGGTGATATATGATAAAGATGAAGAACATGCCTTAAACTAAGCTTATATTTGTATGCTATCTTACCAATAGCCTCCAGCACAACATCTGTTGATATATCTGAACCCCATGCAATCTTGATCTTGTTAAATTCATCAATAGCTTGCTTAGACACTCCATCCTGATTACCTACAACTGCTATGGCAGCAGGAAGGTTCTTTAATTCTTTAAAGTCGTGTATGAGTGTACCATCTCCGGATGTGTAATCCTTATCAGTAGGAAGTATTCTATTATCTATGAGGAAGTCATTTCTTCTCATTACAGCAGCTGTCTTTGAACCTTTAAGTATAGTCTGGTCGCCTGTGGGTATCTCAGGGGAGTAGTAACCTGGCATCTTTTTACCAGCCTCTTTTACAGTGTCCTTTATAGACATAGGCATAAGATTGTTGCTTTTTTCAAGATTTGCCTGAGCCTGTGCTATGTCAAAGTACTGGTATAATCTATTGTATGGGATATCATCAACATCTGTCTGCTCTTTATACTGCTGTCCAAGCTTTGCTAACGCGTCCTCGACTTTTGGTGTCTTAGTTGCTAAGCCTTCTATCAAGAAGCCTAAGGGGCCTTCTATATCTGTTCTTCCTGATAAGAGGCCGCCCTTCTGACCTGTAAAATTATTTAAGACCTCTACCATGACATTTGCGCCATGGTTTTGATTTAAATCTCTATATACAGCATACATGTCTAAATCAAGGGCACATTCAGGAACCATGGTTATAAGGTCGTTTGATCTATGTATAAGGGTTGTCTTGGCACCTTTTGAGAGTAGATAATCAAAGGCCTTTGCTTCTTGCAAAACAAACTTCTGCTGTACAACATCATATATATAGCTTGAATTGGGTATATTTGCGTTTACTATATTAAATCCATGGTTATAGTTGGTTGACTTGTCACTTAAAACGAATTCGCCATTCTTGAGTTCATAGGCAGGAGCAAAGTCATTCATTACAAAGACTATATTTTCAGGGTTAAGGCCAAAAAAGTTGTTGGACTTAAGGTCTTCCTGGGCATCTACTAATATCTCTGCATTTACACCGAGAGTAAGCTTTAAGCTGGATAAGGCTTTATCTGCATCAAATCCATGTTCTTTTGCCGCAAGGCGTATGCCATCTGTTAATGCCTTTATGTGCCTTGGACCTATTGTGATATGTTGAGCATAATCTGGTACCTGTGGATATTCCTTTGCTATATTTATGAGAATCTTAAGAGTTGAGACATCTGTCTCTATAACTTCATATTCTTTATCAGATTCTGATAACTTAGAAAGCGTATACTCTTTTTCAGCAAGGAGCCTTTCCAGGTTAGACTGCTTAGAATATATCAGTTCTACAAGTGCCCATATATCTGTATTCCATCTGCGGTATTTCCTCAGGACTTCTGGTTTTTTGGAGTCTTCTTCTGTAACAAGGCCATACTTTACTAATGTATTCATCATCCTGCTTGCCGCGCCTGCGGAATAGATATATATATTGAGTTCTCCATCCAATAAAGATTGAATAGTAGATGGCATGTCTGAGTTCTTTATCTCATCTTCCATCCAGAAGAACTTAGATGGCTTTAAAAGGCCTTTGTCTATTAAGGCTTCTAATCTCCTTGCGTTCATCTGATCTGCTGTCAAGTCCTCATCATAGAATGCCTTAAACTGCTCCATCTGGGCTCGGGCTAGACCGGATGGGGAGGCTTTCTCTATAGCTCCAGTAGCTGGTGCTTCATCCTGCTTACTTATAACTGCTATAGCAGCGGGCAGATTCTTTGATTCTTTAGGAAATATTTTTCTTATAGCTTTATATAGAAATGCTATTGTTCCTACAACAACCCCAACGACCACATTAAGCACGCCAATATATAGTGCCATTAATGGATACATAATAAATATTTTTGCTAAAGAAACTTTGGATAATATCTCCTTTTCCTTGTCTCGCTTCAATATCTCTTTGTATATCCTAATAAAACTAGCGGGATCCTTTGTAAATACTAATCTTGCCCATGTCTTCCAGCCAAACTCTGCTGGGGTTGAACCGGTTCGAGACAAAAATGGTGTTGCACTCCAGAAAAATATAGACATTATATAAAATATGGACCATAAAATAGCTGGACTTTGCCATAACCAGATACCTAACGCTCCTATTGCAATAAATACCATAGATGCAAGAAGGGTGTTATATGTTGTTGGAGTAACTTTATAAATTATCTCTTTGGTTTTTCTATCTTTTCCATGAGTTATGCCTGTAAGTATACTGCCAAAATCACCTCCGGCATTTCCTTTACCATCTCTTTTGCCGAATTCAAGAAACCACTCCTTGCCTGTTGAGATAAATTCTGAAGCGCCTTTTAAGCCTTGCCTTGAGCCTGCATAATAAAATGGCACAAAAGTAACAAATTGCATCACTAAAGAAGGATATATCTTAGCAAAATGCAGAATACCTTTTACCCCGCCTTTTTCAATGTATAACTGATAGAGGGTTGCGAGTGTAATTACTTGAGATATGATAATTCCAAAAAGGCCAAATAGGGTAATGGTAGGGAACGCCACAAAACCACTTGCACCTAAAAAAAGTATCGTTGTGAGATATATAGGAATAAGGAAAGTAACAGCTGGTTTCTTAAAATAAAATCCTAATGTAAATACAAGCATCATCTTTGACCACCATGGGAACCGCTTGCTGCGCAATAGCCTATAAATCTGTCTTCCTACAGCCATCTCAAATGCGCCGCTTGTAAATTTCATAAATGGAACTACTGCCTGTATAAAATCTACCTGCCTTGCTTTACCAAACTGTAAATACTCTCTGTGAGCACCTTTGGCATCTTTGAGCCATGCCTTTATAGCAAGCATGAGGTCTTCTGATACATAGTCGGGTGGTATAACACCTCCCTGTTTTAATATTTTTGTAGTAATAATGGCTGCATGGCCATAGAATCCCATAGCTCTGAATCGCCCCAGGACTCTCTGTATAGATGTAACCCATATCCTGTCACCCGTTCCGTACGCCATGCCTTTCCAATTGTACCTTTTGCCAAATATGTTCTCTACAAAATTGACAAATTTTAAACCGGGATCCTGATGGAATTCAGATAAAGCCATGGGTATCTTTATAGCATCTTCAAAGCTTGTCGCAGAATTTGAATCAAAGAAAAGAGACCTCTTTCCTGTAATATGTGGTATAAAGACATTTTGGCTCTCCGGTTTTCCAGCTTTCAGTTTTTCTGCTTTATATATATATGCTCTTTTAACATAATCAGAGTTTTTCCAATTATTATCTGCATATGGACGTTCTATATAACGACTGCTAAAATGAGGCGCTCTCTTAGTATCGTCAATAGAACCAATAAAAACGCTATGAAGTTTTGCATATTCATCAAGGTATTCTTCAAAATCTGTTGCCTCTCGTGGTGATGTTAAGGCTTGATATTTCTTATCAACAAGTCTTTCGATAAACTTTTCATAGTCATCTTCACCCATATCACGCATTCGTATTTTTGTCTTATCTGATCCTTCCTTAAAGCATATCAATGCATATACTTCAAATACCTCTCGTATTCTCATAAGGCCTCGTATATTTTTATAAACTGCCCAGAATCTCATATTTGCCCAATCTTCAATGCAATATCGTAAAGTCCTCTCCTTGCCCTTCCCTGCTGCTTCTAAAGCTGAGCATGTATTAATGCTATTCCGACTTTTAAGCTCTTTAAGGTGCTCTGGAATATCAACCTTGTCTATACCACTTAATACCCTTAAGTCCTCTATATAATCAAACATCTCTTGGTTAGTGATATTACCATTGATATCCATTGCAAATTCATCCTGCATTCTGCTACAGAGCTTCAGCCAGTCATTCTTATATCTCGATATCTGCAATGTAAGCTTAGTAACACCGAGTTCCTTTGTATCATCACCATTTAACTGGTCGAGGGTTGCCTTTTTGCTTCCGCTTCCTGTAATGGTTGCTGTTAGGCTATCCATTGAATCCCAATCGAGAGCATCAGGCATATTCATAATCATAGCATTTACAAAATAGAACAACCTTTCTTTGCCTCTAGGGTTATCAAGTTCAACCCTTTCTCCTTTCATCAACTTTACTTTTTGCGATCCTGTTATGCTATCTTCTTCATAGAGATCTTCCAAAATATGTTTCCAGACAATGTGCCACGCCTCTTCTGCATTTAAGCCGCCTTCCTGAACCATATGTTCTATGAAATATCCCTTTGCTTTGCCAAGTGTTCCATCAGAGGTTGTATAGCCAGGAGCATCTTCCGGTTCTATCCCACCTGTTAATACAGCAAACATCTTCTTGACAGATGTAACTCGGCCTAAACCAAGACGCCTTCCGTAATAGTAACTATATATAGACTGGGCAAAATAGAAAAACGAGAAAGTATCAACAAAGAAAAATAAAACAAATACTGCCCAAAGTGCTCCTATAACCAAGAGACTTCCTACAGGGAATCCTGCTATCATACCTACACTTGCAAGCCAGATCTTTACTGTCGGTACTGTAAGAAATGTAAATACAATTATATTCCAAATTAATTTTGGTATAAATACTGCAGACCAGAACTTTATAGAGCGTGTTCGTTCCTGCTTATCCTGCTGGGTTAATTTTGGCCTCTGCATCTGTCTGTCTCCGTCCTTTTCAGACTGGAATGGTATAGGTTCCTCCTTTAATGAAATAACCTTTAAGGGTCCCCATCGAGGAATACGCCCTGCTGCTATTAACAATAGAGCCTGTAAAGCGGATAAGCCTGCTGGTATAAACAAAATAGTCTGCGCTATACTTACAAAACCAGGGCCTAATAAAGGAGATGACAACAAAAGTGGTATTCCAATCAAGCCTGTTAATGCCAGTGCAACTGATGCACCTGCAAATATACTAACAACAAACCGGATATGGCCCCTTATAAATGATTTCCAACCGCGGTATGTGCGTAATCCAGCCAATTCTACGGGCTTTTTATTTAATAAGATAATAGGCAGCCTGCCAAGTGCAAACACAAGGCCTATTATACCTGACCATAACAGTAGATTAGATGACAGTATTGCGCCTATAATAATAATTCCAGTCATACTAAAAATATGTATGCCGCCAAATAATTTCCTTGTCCAAGCAGGAGATGTAACCGGCCCAACTTCATCAATATAAGTCTTGAAAACAGTTCTATTCTTTTCAGCTATAGCTGTCTTTATTTCTTCTTTCTTCTTATCATAGTTCTTTACAAAATCTTCCTTAGCAAAGTGGTCATCAACGTCATCAAAGGTCATCCTAGAATACTTAGTGACTCCTTTTTTCTCTTTATTATATTCCTCTTTTAATAACGGTGCCCAGAATTTGGTCTCTCTCTCCAGCATCCTAGATATATCCTGCTCTTTGTCGGTAGCTAAAAGTTTCAAGCTTCTGTAAAACAAAAAGAATATCATGTTCGGGGTTGTATTGGAAAAATTATTGGGATAGATATGAACAAAACCTTTATACAGAACATACGCTCTTATATTATTTGAAAGTAAAACCGGGGGGGTAAGGCCTGCATCATCACACCAACTCATAAAGTTTGCAAATTCATCATCTATTATCTGCTGTGGCGTATCTCCCTGTCTTATCAGCTGTTCTGTTTCTTTTGAAATATCTTCAAATGCTAACAACGCTTCGGTAGTTGCTATCTGAGGGAACCCAAATAGTTTGTTATCACTTTCAGATAAAACGTTTCTTAGCTCTTTATGAAAAGCATTGATCACTGGCCTACTTTTATCCGGCGGAGGGCCTCTACGTTTCGGCTTTTTGTAAGGGCTTGGTTCTTTACGCACTAATCTATTTACAATAAAAGGATATATGGCAATTATTACAAGGAATAGAATAGCTATTATCGTAAACTGTGCCAGTGTATCCTTATCTTTTACTTGCCACTCTTGCTCTCTGCTGACCAGTTGTCCATTAACATATTTATAGACATAAACTCTCAGCTTAAGATTTGGTGCCTGGGGATGCTCTTCTAAAACTCTGTGATATTCTATCTGGTTTCCATCTTTATCTTTTTCATAGCGTATACTAAGCCATTTTGCCAACGGTAAACTACTGTTCCATGACCTTGCTTTATCATATACCTTATTATACGGCATAGTTGCATCAAGTGAAAAAACCGGTTGTTGTAGCGGCACATTTAGATTATAGTGGACTGCCTCATATCCAAGTGTTATTATGTCAGAGATATTTTTATCCCTTAGTTCAGGTATATATCTCAGGTTGGCAAGCGAACCGTTTGTCAGCCTAATCAGCTGCCTGTAATAAATACTAATGGCGGATTTTCCTTCCTTATTCAATATCTCCGTTATAAGCAGATCCCCCTCTTTAACCATGTACACATAAGCTATCTCCACCCTATCCTGTTCTTCCGTATCAACTTGTCTTATCTGATACCTCCTTACAAGACCTGCTTCTTCATCTATAGACAGCATTTCAAGCGGCCTAAAACACACACTTTTGTCTGAATTTTCTTCTCTCACGACCCTTATCTTACCTATATAATCTCTATTCTCTATTGCTTTTTTGAAATCATTATATTTTCTATGTATTACTAATCTTCCCGGTAATATACCGTAAGGATTTGTTGATTCTATTTTTATTGGATTGCCTTGCTTTGTTTTCTTACCTGTGTCAACAATCCTGGTTACCCCATCAAGCCACCATTTGTTGATGGTTATATCCTGCCAATCTTTAGCATCGCTAAGCAGACTGTCAAAACCCTTCCAAACGGTATCGCGTGGTGATATTCGCATAATATCTCTACCTAGCGGGTCATTCGGCATCATAACCATAAGAGTCGGATTCTCCTGTTCAAGCGTAGACCGCTGGTATATTACCCCCTGTTCTGTTGTTATTCCAATCCAGGGCACTTCTTTAACAATATCTATAAATATAGGTGCTTCTTTACTATATATTGGCATATCTGTTTCTTTGTCTATCTCTATTCCGAGTTGTTCAGCCATTTTCTTTATAGCAACCTTTATGCCATCGTATTCTTTTACATTATACATGCTCAGATATGTATTGATAATAGATGAGAGCTGAATATCTCTATATGCATCCTTATCCCATATAGGCTTACCTTTTAAATCAACTGTAGTATATTCAAATAATATATTTTTAACCTTATCCATCTTATAGCTGTGCACAGGGCGAGGCCTGCCGGTCTCCTTTTCCTTGAACCATCTATCTGTAAAGATAACTGAAGGATCTACCTCTGTTATAAAGCTCCGCCCAAGTATATCGCCTAGTTTATAATAATCAACTGAGATCGTTGATGTTGCGGTAATATTTTTAGGGAAATCTTCCTTAACTACCGGCGGCATAAGATTGGTTATCTCTGTAAATGGTTGGGTATTCTCTTGATGGTAAGTAAACTTCTCAGCGCGCCTTAATAATGTATCTGAAGTAAGATCATATTTAGGGTTCCTAGTCTTTGCAGTAATCTTTAAAAATTTTGTAAAAAGTCCACTTATAGGCACTATTTCTTTTATAGGTTTTGCTTCATCAAAAAATACATCCCATAACATATGATAATCACCATCTTTATGAACAATTAATAATCTTTCAGACTGGGCATCCTTACTTCTGCTGTTTTCCGCATAACGTTTTATAGCAACTCTGTACTTATAATTTAAAGTAATACCTTTCGTAAATTCTCTTTCTATCCATATCCTGCCAAGTGAGTCTGCCTCTTTTGACGCATTTGTATTAGTAAACTTATCTTTATTTGCAAGAACAATCTTCTCGAGAGATTCTATTTTTCTCAATAAGGCAGTAGTAGGCTTAGTATCTTTTCTATCAATTGGCTTGAAAATTACTTTAATTTCAGGTATTAATTCTTCGTCAAGTACTCTATCTGTGGAATCAAAATCATATATACGCACCCAATAATGACGTTCGTCTTCCGGTAAGAGCTCCTTGATCTTATCCGGCACTTTATCAGCAACCGAAAGCCCTGAAATTCTTCTTATGCTTACAACATTATATTTTATATCAGCACTATGCATAGTAGATACTAACTCACCTGGGTTAGGACTGGTGTTAGTGACAATTTCAATAAAATACTTTTCTCTGTTTTTCCACAACCTGCAAGCAACCTTTTTTTCATCTATCACAGCTGTAGCGGATGTCTCTATAGGCACCATATCAGGTTTATTATTATTAAAAGAGCCTTTGTAGTGCTCTGCCATAGGTATCTTTTTCCCATTTACTTCTAAAAATTTGCCGGAGAATAAGCTATATCCTGTATTTATCGGTTTCCCGCTATCGTCAAGTTTAAGTTTATATACGTTGCCTTTTAGCTCTAAGGCATATATCTTTACCATAAGATCACCTTTTGACTTCAAGGTTTTCTCATCCTCCCTAATAACAAAATGAAGTTTTTTATCTACAACCTCAAAATCTAGCTGGTTACCATTAATAAAGGCAAGCGTATCTATCCTATCCTTTTCTGTTAAAGTATTAATATCAAGCAATATATGATCTATGCCATTAATGTCTTTGGTTTTTTCTGATCTTGGGCTTGGCTTACCTAAATAGACATTTAAAATACTGGCCTTCCCTTCGCCTCCTTCATAGCGCTTACCTGTTGCAGCTGCAAAAGAGGTAATCTCCAGATTTTGAATCTTTGCCCAATCCTGACCATCTTTAATCTCACAACTAACACCAGCGAGAAGACTTTTAGGGAGCCCGTCTTTGCCAAAAGACGCTGGTAATGAAAGTGAGGCTTGCGCGTATTTTAGGCTTCCGTTATCTTGTTGTTCCATGGTATACTTTATCGCAGGCCATCCCTTTGCGTCATATATTATATGCTCAATATCAAAAATATACGGAAATCGATCATCAAGCTTTACCTCTTTATACATTGAGGCATTTTTCAAATTAAGAGTGAAACCGTTTTGTGAAAAAGAAAAGTTCTTAAGGTCATTGATTGTGAGATCATCTAGATGTTTTAGATTCCCGTCTTTACCTAGCATATATGCGTATTTTATTAAACCATTCCTTCTCAGCTCTCTTAAGTCTTGTGAATTACTCACATCCATATTCCATAACGCCTCAAGCGCTTCTAAATCTTTCTTTAAATCCCCCATCTGCTCATACTTAAACACACGGCTTTTGACCGCAATGCCCAGATATTGTAATATACCCTTATAATAAGGAAGTTCTATGGTTTCGGGTACAAATATTCCACCTTTAATCTTTCCATTTATCCTGGCCCTTGACCTACCTTCTTCTCCTTCGAGTTCTATATACGCTTGACCTGTATTCTTGTTAACATATAGGTAAAACAGTTTCCCATCTATTAAGTCATCATGGGTAAGAGCTACGGCAGGCATTATTCTTCCGAAAGTATTAACAGGTATAGCTTTAATATAAGATTTCTCTTGATCTGTCCTTTTGGTATATTCAGATAGCTTTTTATAATATAGCTCATCGTTATCTCCTTTGCCAAGTTTAAGCTCATAAGTGTTTTTCGCTGTTATCTTGCCAAGAGATCCCAAAATGCCTTCATAACTAAATACCTGTATAGAGACGGGCACAAATTTACCTTCCTCTACTACCCCCTCTATTCTTGCTTTTGTCTCTCCTATTGGATTTATAAGTTCCTGCCATGTATTACCGGTTCTTTCATTTACAAATTCCATCAAAGAATATCCATCTATATATTCTATAAACGTTCCTTTTGTTTTATATGGTATATCACTACCCGATACTTGAATTACCCTTTTGCTGCCATCGGGAGACCAATCATCATTATAATCATACTTAGTTATTAATTTCACGTTACCTTCATCATATTCATGCATAACCTCTATGACTATGCCCAGTATATTATGTATCTCCGTCCATTGCTTTCCTGTAATCTGATCTGTCATTTCGAGTTTAGTATCACCTGTTTCTGTATATCCATCTACCTTTCCATTTTGTCTGGGATAATTGTTTACATGCGCTACCCTGTGCTCTTCTTCAAGCTGCCCCACAGCATTTTTGAATCGGTATTTCACCTCCGTTATTATCTCATCTCCTGATTCTGTACGAGCCTTAACCTTAACAAGATATTGATCTGAAAAATATTGTGTCTCTCTCGCCATATCCGGTATATTCATACTCCTTAAATCTATTTTTTTACCTTGCAACAGCCTCATTAATATTTCATTAACCTGCGTTCTATTTAGGCCTGCTCTTTTTATGCCTACAATATCTACCTCTGCGATACCGTCTTTACCAATTGCGTATAAAGCACCTATGCTTTTGATCTCACCATCATATTCAATAGTACCGTCTTTTGATATAGTAAAGTATTCATTACCTTTTATTAATCCTGTTTTTTCATCAATAGTGTAATGTGGCACACCAGTTCGTTCTATTCTCGAGATCTCCAGACCGGTATCTTGATTGTGAATAGCGCTTGTTGTAACCTTGTTTATAGTAGAATGTATTAATCTTTCGTTACTGTATACCTCATGCTTAATCAGGCGCTTAAGCTGATTTGGCAGGCCAAAATCTGCAGGTATAGGTACACCTTGCCTGAGCATGTCATGAATTTTTTCTGTAAACCCAGGATGCAGGCTTTCTATTATTCTTGGATTAATCATAGCTACATAGACATTCCCTTTTTTATCAAAGCCTATTGCTGTACCCATACCTGTTATATTTCCGTTGTCATCTGTCTCTAACCTACCCGTTTCTCTACCATTTTTATAAAACGGGTTAGTATTTGATATACCTGCGTCTGACTCTTCTATCTGCTCAACAAGTGTTTCATAGTTGTATGTGCGCCATGTTACAACATCTGCATCACGAACAAGGTCATCTAAAATCACCATCCCTGCTAACTGCTTTATAGGTATTCTCTTGCCCTGTCTTATTTTTTTAGCAAGATCTTTTATCTCTTTTTCTGTCATATTTGCCTTTGCAGGATCTATTGCAAGCGTAATGGCATTGCCATTTTCGTCCTTACCTGCATATATACCAAACTCTGCTATGGCCCCATTCTTGCTAAAAACAATCCTTCCTGTTTCCTTGCCGGTGTTTTCATCATAATAAATAATGATATCAAATATGCCTGTCTTGTTCGTAACAGACATCTTTCTTAAAAATTCTTTATTATAATACTTTTTTGTTGTTAAATACGGCTCTAATTCTTTCGGTATTTCCCGGATTATCTCATCGTTTTCATCAATTATAGCAAATTTTGACTTCTCAAGCTCATCGGGATTATCCTTAAGTTTAGCTTGAAGTTGTTCTGCAAATACCTCAGAGGCGGATTTACCACCTATCATTATCTTATCCCAGCCTGCCTTATCAGGATAAAATACATCAGTTACAGCAAGTTCATATACCTTACTTTCGTATTCTTCGCCAAGCTTCTTTTTTGCCTGCTCAAGAGATAATATATCATGTGTTATTTTATCTTCATAAACATAACCCCTTACTATGCTTATCTCTAATATATCCTCTTCTACATTTCTTTTTACTCTAAAGGCAGGCTTTGTGCCATTGTAATAAATCGTTTCATGTGCCTTGCCTGCCGCGGATCTTATCTTTAGTTTTACAAGATTGCCTCTGTCATAGTATCTTGTTGAAACGAATTCTGCATTATCAAGATTTGGATCAATATCCTCTAATGCAATCCTATCTTTTGCTTTGGTAATCTTTTCTACGGTATCATTAATAGCATCTTCATCCCATTCAGACATGGACACATCTATTGTCAATACCTCTGATAGATAACGTCCTGTCTCCTTATCGGGAGCATAACCCCTGAATATGCCTATCCTTGATATATCGCCATTAGCGTTTGTCTCAACTGTCCCTATCTCCTTGCTATTTTCATTGCGATATACATGGGAAATCGTCTTACCCGCGACAGTTATATCAGTCTGCATCTGTAGCAGACCCTGCGAATCGTATTTCTTTATACTGCCCCACTGATCTATAACGGTTGTAACAATACCCTTACTAGGTAAGCCTTCTATATCATAAAGCTTAAGCTCTTTTTGTGGAACCATATCTTCTGTGCCACCAAATTCAACTACTTCTAAAGGTATCTTCAAGAGCATATCCCTATAAGTGTAAACAAGTTCTGTCCCATCACTATTTTTTTGATCCAAAACAACGCCTGTGCCAAGGCCATATACTTCAGTCCTTGAGCCTTTCATAATATCTTCGCCATCCTGCTGCGCAAAAATATCCACCTGCATAATAAATGTGCCTCTTTTATCATCAATATCTCTTATTATAAACTTCTCTTTTAAGTTTCCGTTCCTGTCTCTGACCTCTCCTCCTTTAGGCAGGACCGATCTTATGAAGCCAAAGCTTGGGGTGCGTTCATCGCGTGGCACATCATAATAATCATGATAATCTTTTGAATAGTCAATTATAACGTTAGGAGTCTCTACTCTAATCGGGGCACCTGTTCGGACATCATAAATATTTTCTTCAATCCAAAGTGGCTTTTTGGATAGGTAATCCGGTATCTGCTCTTTATAAGCATAAATTCGTTCTTTCACTTTTACTGAACCTTTAAAACCCTCTTGTCTATCACTATAGCCGAGCACATCTGATATCCTATAGACTCTTCTTTCTCCGCTTATTACCTGTTCCATTACCTGCCATGTGGCATATTCTGTTGCAGAGGTCTCGTTCCTCTTTACTAGTGTTACTGTAATATCAGCCAAATCCTGATTATCAGGACCTATCTCTATGCCGGTATAATCCCCACTATAGTATTCTAGAAGAAGCAGGCCATCCCTTAGCTTATAGCCAAAACCTGAATTTGGATCTATATGGGGCCTATAGCCTATCTGCTTACAAACATCAGGCCATATATGTTGCCATGCCTTCATTACCCTGATAAACGCGTTATAATCAGTAAAACCCTTGTCTAAGCCCTGACCTATCATAGTTGCTTGTCGCATAATCCAGTCCCGCATCTCTTCACTATTCATATTAGAATATTCTGTTAAGAATTTTAATAAAACCGGATCCGCGGCTAAAGCATCCCATAATCGAGCGACTTTTCTTAAAAACTTCATAGTCTCTTGAGGCTTTTTCGCATTCTTTTCTAGATCGCCATCTGCCTTAAAGATTAAACTAAATAACGCGTCAATTGCGTTCTGTTTTAAAGCGCCGTCAAAGCTTAATGTCTGGTCATTAAGTATCAGCTTAAGCGCGTCTTGAGCTTTTGTATCCGCTCTTAGAGCTATAAGCATAGGACCTGCTAATTCTAAGCCTTCCATAGTCTTTTTAGTATCATCGGCATTATCCTGTAACTCATCCTTTCCCTTAAAGATTAAACTAAATAACGCGTCAATTGCTTTCTGGTTCAATGGGCTTGTAAAGTTTAATGTCTGATCAGCGAGTATCTCTTTAAGTCCGGCTTGAGCGCCTGTATCAGCCCTTAGCGCTGTAAGCATAGGTTTTGCTAATTTTAGACCATCCATGGTATTTTTAGGGTTAGTGGCATTATCTTGTAATTCACCATCCTTATCAAAGATAAGGGTAAAGAGCACAATTATCTGCTCTTTGGTAAGGGCGCCTGTCTCTGGTATGATAGTAGTACCTGTTATATCTGCAAGGAACGCTCTTACATCCTCGTTCTTAGATAATCTTAATACTGTAAGCATAGGACCTGCTAATTTTAGACCCTCCATAGTCTTGTCAGGGAACTTGGCATTGGGCTGTAACTCATCCTTTCCCTTAAAGATTAAACTAAATAACGCGTCAATTGCTTTCTGGTTCAATGGGCTTGTAAAGTTTAATGTCTGATCAGCGAGTATCTCTTTAAGTCCGGCTTGAGCGCCTGTA
>Ga0307929_1000625_pt1 | contig 33152 bp, 28 predicted proteins | sample AceLakmetage1330_FD_203160 | JGI IMG/M metagenome (GOLD analysis project Ga0307929, IMG submission 203160) | Saline water microbial communities from Ace Lake, Antarctica - #1330 | ecosystem: Environmental > Aquatic > Non-marine Saline and Alkaline > Saline | place: Antarctica: Ace Lake...
TGAAATATTTCTTTATAGCTGTGAGCAAAAAATAAACATCGGCCACACGGTTCATGGGGAAAACCTTGTAAAAGAAAAGGTGACCGAGGCTCAAATTGGTTCCAGAGAGGATTACTCTTCCTCTTCTTTTTCATCCTTTTCTTCTTCAGTGCCTTCCAGCATAGACACAGCCTTATCCTTTGCCGTGTCGACCACCTGTTCTGCAGATTGCGTCACTTCATCCATAGCTTTTTCTGCCTGCTCACAAGCAGTCAATCCTGCAAAAAGCAACAGTGCCAATAAGACCAGACTCATCTTTGTGCTCAAAATCATCATTCCCATTTTCCATGGTGTTTTTTTCATTATCCAAACTCCTCTGTTTAAATTTTATGTTTCTAATTTATTTCAAAAAGAGTAATCACCAAAACAGTTGCGACAATTTGATAAATACATCGTAAAACTTCGATAATACCGAACAAAGGAACATTATGGAATGGCTCAATTACCATCATCTTTATTATTTCTGGACTGTTGTTCAAGAAGGCGGCATTACTGCCGCCAGTAAACGGCTTCACCTGGTGCCATCCACCATCAGTGCGCAAATTACCACACTTGAAGAAACTCTGGAGGTAAAACTTCTGCAGCGGGTTGGTCGCAATATTGAACCCACTGAAATGGGGCTACTGGTATTCCAGTATGCCGATGAAATATTTTCAATGGGAAAGGAGTTAATGAATACTGTTCGTGGTCACACCGTGATCGGACGAATTCCTTTGCGGGTTGGGGTTGTGGACGCACTCCCCAAAACAATTGTCCGTGATCTTTTAGATCCGGTATTTAAGATGGAAGAGCCAATACGGCTTGTCTGTTGTGAAAACAAAAAAGAAGCCCTGCTGGCAAAGCTCGCCCTACATGAGCTAGATATCGTGCTCAGTGATTCGCCCATTGGAGCAGGCTTAAGTATCAAGGCATTTAATCACTCTCTTGGCGAGTGTGGACTGACATTTTTTGCCGTAGATGAACTGAGCAAGCCTCTCCAACAAAACTTTCCCGATTCACTGGATGGAATGCCAATGCTGCTGCCCCTGCAATCAACCACCCTGAGGGGAGATCTGGATTTATGGTTTGAGTCACTTCAGATTGTGCCGCAGATAGTGGGCGAGTTTGATGATGCCGCCCTACTCAAGGCCTTCGGCCAAAAAGGTGATGGTATCTTTATGGCGCCAACGGTAATTGAGGATGAAGTACAGCGTCAGTATGAAGTTTCCATCGTGGGACGAACGGAAAAGATCCAGTACAGATTTTATGCAATCTCCATTGAAAAAATTATAACACACCCTGCTGTATTAACCATATCAACAGCGGCTCGTCATAGTCTCTTTGCATAAGATTTAAATTGGTCGCCTACTCTTTTAAAATATTTTTTTTCAAACAGTATAACTGTATCTAAACTCCTCTACGAATAATTACTCGTATCGTTTATATCTCCTATAGATATGCACTCAATCAAGATTGAAGGTTGGGGCTTAATCTTATTCCAGGCGGCCTGATTAAATTGAAAAAGATTACTTGTCGAGTTCTTATAAAAAAAAGCCCCTCTGGAACAGACCAGAGGGGCTAAGGGAGGGGAAGAAAAAATGAAGTTCATTTTCCCTTTACTGTTACAATATCTGTGCCAATAAAAACAAATAAGCAGAACACTCTGATTTAATGACGATATTCAAAAGAAACAACAGAAAAGACAAAAGTCCAAGTTGCAAGAGCTGTCCCTTTTTTACCCACCTTAAAAGAGAGCTGTGCACTTTCTACTCACCTTTAACGCTAGACATCAGGCTGGAGTACAGCCATTAGATGCCGGCTTATGTGTCCTGTTTCACTCGAAAGGGGTAAACACAAATAAAAATGGATCCTTTGGATAAATAAAACGCATCACTTCGGTTAAACCGATCATAGGACACAGATACCTGGAACAGTTGATCAATTATGGGTTACAAGTGTGTATCAGGAACCAGTCTCAGAATGCTAAAAGGAATGACAAGGATATGGTCTGCTGGTAAAATAATAAAAACAAAAGTGTTTAATAAGATTATTTTTCTGGAGGCATATAATGCTGAATTCCATGAGGAGATTAACTCCTTTTTTTCTCGTTTTTTTTACCCTCTGTTTTATTGAGGCAGGCATCATGGCAGAATACTCTGATGCCCGTTCTCGTGGTGGCGGACGCTCTTTTCGTTCAACACCAACTAAAAAAGCTCCTGTAACGCAGAACCAGAAGCCCGCAAACGGGCAGAAAAAGTCCGGAATGAGCCGTGGACTGATGGGCGGCCTGCTTGGCGGGGCAATCGGCGGAATGCTGCTTGGCAGCATGTTTGGAATGGGGGGAAGCGGTATGGGAATACTTCCCTTTCTCCTGCTTGGTGTGGTAGGCTACTTCATGTATAGAAGATTCACTGCTGCCCGTTCTTCCGGCAGTACTTCCCCCGGATACCAGCCCCCGGCTTCCGGTAGCTTCACAGCTCCACCGTCCATTCCTCAGAAAACCGGGTTGGAGGAAGGATTGGATAATCTCCGCATAGGTGACCCCGGGTTTGATACAGACTATTTTATTCAGGTGGCATCGGATGTGTTCTTTAAAGTACAGGCTGGCTGGATGCGACGTGATATAAGTTCCTACAGAGATCTTCTGGGAGAACAGCTTGCTGCTGAATATGAAGCTCAGTTTACGGAGATGGAATCAAAGGGTGAGCTCAATAAGCTTGAGAATATTTCCATTCGTCAGGTTAAAATGATTGCTGCGGGTTCTGAAAATGGCGAGGATTTTGTGACCGTTCTTTTTACCGCAAATTTACTTGATTATATTGTGGATGACAAGAGTGGCGATTTGATATCGGGTAGTATGACCGAGCCTGTGAAATTTGCCGAAGAGTGGAGCTGGGCACGTCCTTTGGGGACAGAGGCCTGGAAACTGGAAGGAATTAAGGACGTCTGAGTTTTTGGATCAGATCGAAAACACCAGCCGTATCTCTTGAGATGTACCTGGTGTTTTCGAAATGTTACCAATGCCAATCCCTAACTTGGCAGTAAGAAAAACATTTCATTATAAATCACTCCGCATTGCAAGGAATCATTTTAGTCACGCTTTCAGGGAGATATCCTGAAAAATCACGTATCATTACTTAAAATAAGGGAGTAGTATGAAAAAAATGTACAAAGCAGTATTGATGGGTTCGGCAATTGCTATTAGCACCATAACGCTAACAATCCCCCCTTTGATGGCGACGGCTGAAACCATGATCAAAAAAACGGGTGTTGAAAGCCGTAACGAGGTCTGGGCTCAGCATTTCCCTCTCCAGTATGAGTCCTGGAAACAGACCAGCGAAAGTGAGCGAATCGATGATATGCTCGTCAAGAAACCGCAACTTGCCGTCCTCTGGGCCGGATATGGTTTTGCCAAGGATTATAATGCCCCGCGTGGACATTTTTACGCTGTTCAGGATAACATCAATACTCTGCGTACCGGCGCCCCCGTGGGCCCGATAACCGGCCCCATGCCCACTGCCTGCTGGAGCTGCAAATCTCCTGATGTACCGCGTATGATAGAGAAGGTAGGTGAACTGGAGTACTTTAGCGGTAAGTGGGCCAAGTACGGAAGCGAAATTGTTAATTCCATTGGTTGTGCCGACTGTCATGACAGTCAAACCAGTGAGCTGACCCTGTCCCGACCTTACCTCAAAAAAGGCCTGGAGGCCAGTGGTGTGGATCTTGACAAGATCAGCGACGATGACATGCGTTCTCTTACCTGTGCTCAGTGCCACGTAGAATACTATTTTAAGAAGACACCCTGGACTGACAAGGAAGGTAACAAGAAGACTGCTGCTGTGGTTACCCTTCCCTGGGCAAAAGGAATGAGTGCCGAAGCCATGGAAGAGTATTATGACGAGATAAACTTCAAAGACTGGACTCATAAGATCAGCAAGGCCCCCATGCTCAAGGCGCAGCATCCAGGATATGAGCTATACACCACCGGTATCCATGCAAAAAGTGGTGTTTCCTGTGCCGACTGCCATATGCCAGAAATGAGCAAAGACGGGACACAGTACTCTGATCATAACCTTAAGAGCCCCATGGACGATATTGGAAACATCTGCCTTGGCTGTCATGACCAGACTGAAGAAGAATTCCGAACCGTGGTTGAACAAAAGCTGGAGCGCAAGGAACAGTTAATGGAAATTGCCATGGACAATCTGGCCAAGGCCCATCTCGAGGCGGGTAAAGCCTGGGAACTAGGAGCCACCGAGCCTGAAATGGCTGATATCCTCAAGGATATAAGGCACGGTCAATGGCGTTGGGATTACTCCATTGCCAGCCATGCCTCTTTTTTCCATGCTCCGGAAGAGACCCTGCGTCTGCTGGCCGTATCCAATGAAATTGCCCAGACCGCACGTCTTAAACTGGTCAAGGTTCTCGCTAAATATGGTGCTGTGGACTATATAGCTCCTGATTTCTCCAGCAAGGAGAAGGCTCAGGGACTTGCAGGAGTCCCTTTGGCCAAGCTGATCGCAGAAAAAAAGCAGTTTAAAGCGACTCTGCTCCAAGAGTGGAACAAACAGGCGATCAAAGATGGAAACCTGAATATGGATTCCCGCAAAGGTATGAGTGACAAAAGCTCCTACTCCAACTAACTCATCTCTGTATTTGGCAGAAACGAATACAAGTAAACAAAGCCCCTACCGGAAAAACATTCCAGTAGGGGCTTTTATTTTTCCCGAAATAACAAGTAATTGGACCAAAAAGAACTCCCTCTAGCAAACATACCGGCAGTGAGGATAGTACACAAGTACGGTCAAGATAGGTGTTATTTTACTCTTCTACAATTTCCAGGTAATCAACATCTACCGTTACCGTATTCCAGTCTTTATCAACTTTACCAATAATCCTTATTTTGGTCTTGATTGTAACAGTTAGCCCTCTGAATGTTTCATCATCGATTTCAACTTCAATCTCATCAGTATCGTCTCTAAAGATATAATGTTCCTCTGAAACTTGTTTAACCAGACAACCCTCTAGATTGACTTTAGCATCATCTTTCATGGAGTTAACTGTTTTCACAGTAACTTCCCTTGACGTTGCACCAGGACCAGTAAAAGCTACGAAAGCACCTGTTGAGAATAGTAACACTGTGAGTAGTACGACAAGAGTCTTGATCATGATTTTCCTCCTATATTGTTAGAAATTTAATTTGTAGCTCATTGCTTTATTAATAATAATTTAAAATCCCACTTATTCACCGACAAGGGGCAATATCTCTTAGTGAAGCTATTGACGATTGTGCACAATCAATCTTTTTAACTCTTCAATTTTTCTATCCACATCTTCCAGGGTAAGCTGGTTTTCGCCCTCTGCTTGAACTTTTCTCTCTTTTTCATATTCATCGTTCAGTACATTCACAACTACGCCAATAACCATATTCAAAAAGGCAAATGCGGTGAAAAAGATAAAACTCAGATAATATATCCAGCTCAATGGGTAGACAGCAAGTGTTTCATACATCACATCTGTCCAGTCTTCGAAGGTCATGACACGAAAAAGCGTCAACATGGAAATGGCAATATCTCCCCATAGGTCAGGGTTTATGGAAGCATAAAATGTGCTGCCAATGGCTGCGTAAATATAGAAAATAATGAACATTAAGGCGACGATATAGCCTAACTGGGGTAATGCCTTCAGCAATGAGGTGAGCAATATTTTTAACTCGGGGATCAGGGATACCATCCGTAGCACCCGGAAAATCCGGATCAATCGGCCAACAATTGCCAGTTCACTATTTTCTATTGGAATAAAGCTCACAGCAACAATCAATGTATCAAAGACATTCCAACCATGTTTGAAAAATTGACTCTTACGCTCCTCACCGAGGAAACGAATAAGTATTTCTATAAGAAAAACAACGGTAACAAACCAGTCCAGAAGATAGACAAAACGCAATGCTCCGGGTGAAATTTCATAGGTTTTTGCCCCTATGACCAGGGCAGAAAAAATGATAATGGAAATAACAAAAAATTCGAAAACTTTATTGCTCCGAATTCTGTTAAATTTTTGTTGTAAACTGGTTGTTTGCATGTTTTTACTGTCCCAAAACGACATCTTCTATGGCATCATATTGTTGTTATTTATTTAATTTTTCTCCAGGAAACAATAAGGTTCAACAGCTGTTTGACAAATTGAAAATAACGTATGTTTCTTTCGAAAAATCAAAACTATCAAATCATCTTCCTGTTCTTTGGCGCTATTGAAATTACCGTATATTTTATTCTACATACCATCAGGCCAAGATGGTCTATTTTGTCCAGTTGCGACCCATTTTGTCCCTTTGAACCCGGAAGAGCGGCCCCTCAAGCATTCCACAGAAAAGCTCTTTTCCTTCCTACAAGAAGAGCTACAGGCATATTCCGTTATGTTTTCAAAACCACCATGGTATGTCCTTGCTCTGGCACTCCTCTTGCAGTAACCATTAGATGCAATGCACAGTGAGTATCGCCGTCACTGCAAGGGAGGAAGGAGCTAAATTATTATTTCTTTCTATTCATTCCCCGCAGCTGACATACGGGTCCAATATTAAAAAAGAGGTAAACTAATGGAAAAAGAAAAGTATGCAGGATATATAAAAACAGAACGGGTATACATCCTGATTAGTGCTTCTCTTCTGATCGGTTTTTTAAGCGGAGTAATGCTTGCAGTGTATAAATCACCCGGAGGAGAGATGAGTCAACCTCCTGCAGCAACAGAGCAGCAACAGAATGAGAAGCATGATATGGCAGCAGTGGAAAGCCAGGTTATTGCGACGCCAAATGACCCCAATGCCTGGAGTCATCTTGGCAACGCTTACTTTGACACTGACCAGCCTGCCAAGGCCATAAAGGCTTATATCAAATCCATAGAGCTTGCCCCTGGAAACCCGGACGTGTTAACAGACCTCGGTGTAATGTACCGACGCAACGAGCAACCAGATGAGGCCTTACGGGTTTTTGACGCAGCAATTCAAGCTGTCCCAACCCATGAGCAGTCCAGGCTCAACAAGGGCGTTGTGCTGTTCTATGATAAGAAGGATCAGACCAAAGCTTTTCAAGTGTGGGAAGAACTCCTTGCCATTAACCCACAGACGAAAATCCCTTCCGGACAACTGCTCAGTGACTTTATTGCAGAACTGGAGAAATAATCAGAAAAAGTCACTATTCGGATATTGAGGGAAAAATGTAACTTCGACATCTTGGTCGGCTATCCGGATAGCCGTCCAATGATTGTCAAACTGTCTGGTTACCACACTCTCAGACAGTCGGATTGACAATGCCTACCACCACGGTGATCCTATCCCTAGTCTTTTTTATCATTATGTTTGCCTCCCGTTCGGCAGTTGGCCGAACTGAAACTTTAAATTGTTACTCTTTCTGTTGATACGAATAACATGAAATTGCAGAGATTATCGCTGGCTGTCTCGGCCTCGAATTATCCTCTTTCCCGCCAAAGTGGTTGTTACGCATATTCACCTGCCAAGATTTATTGACTCCCTGATGCGAATATTATAAAATAAAAATAGAACTTAAGCGAAATCTGCCTGAGAAGATTGAGCGAGTCCTCCTTTACTCTGGTAGTTTATGTTGAATATGTAAACATCTTACCGACCCTGCCCCTTTTTAATGTTTTCCAGAGAAAGACCATGTCTCAACACGAGCAATACAATGTCTTTAACACCCTCACCGATGGCGTTCTTATCATCGAGCAGAACCATACTGTTGTCTTTGCCAATAAGAAATTCTTGCAGATGTATGATGACGAAAAGGGAACTATTGTTGGGAAAAAATGTTTTACAGCTCTGCACAACAGCATTGCTCCTTGTACAGAAGGTGGTGTTGAAAATTCTCAGTGTGGTCATAGACAAGTCTTTGCCACGGGTCGTTCCTTAGTTCTCAAGCAGCACCCCCACGTTCTGCCAGACGGTACAGAAAGGATTCTGGAGATTTCAGTTTCTCCTCTGTTGGATGAGAAGGGTGACGTGAGCCAGATCATTCATGTGACAAAAGATATCACTGATCAGGAACGACTGAGAGAAAAATTGCATCTTGCCCTGGTTGAGCAGGAAACAATATTCAACAACAGCCCCTATGCCGTCTCCTATCTGGATCCCGAGCTGCGGGTGATAAAGATTAATGCCCACATGGAAAAGCTCATTGGTAAGAAGAACGCCGAGGTACAGGGGAAATACTGCTATGAAATATGGGGCCAACATGCAGGTGAAAGCAGCAAAAAGGGACGGGAAAAAATATGTGATATCTGCAGAGTTCAGGATGCCATGGCAGATGGTCAAAACTATAGCTATGAACGGAGGGTTGGTAGAAAGATTGTCGAGGTGACGGCAAGTCCGGTCATGGATATAAATGGTTCTGTGGTTGGGGCCCTGGAAACCGGTAAGGATATCACCGAACGGAAACTGGCCGAAGAGGCATTAGAGAAGAGTGAGGCCAAATATAGTTACCTCTTTGATAATTTAAACGATGCTGCGTTTCTCATTGGTAGGGATGGATTGTTTTTGGAGGCCAATGCAGTCGCCGAAAAACGCCTGGGCTACAGCCGTGAAGAGTTTCTCCGTATGTCACCACTGCAGATCGATGCTCCTCAATGTGGCAGCGCTTACAAAGAGCGATTGGCTGAAATACAGAAGACAGGCAAACTGTTTCATGAAACAATCCATGTGACAAAGGATGGCCGTGAAATCCCCACGGAAATAAGTGCCTGTCTAATAGGTCTTAACGGTGAATCTTGCGTGTTGGCCCTGGCCCGGGATATCACTGAGCGTAAAAAGGGAGAAGAAGTCTTGCAGCAACTGACAAATCGTCTGCACTTTCTTCTCGCAACAACACCGGCAACAATTTATACCTGCAAGACCTCCGGAGATTTCGATGCCACCTTTGTCAGTGAAAATGTGACTAAACAGTTGGGTTATACACCTCAAGACTTTACAGATACCCCCGGGTTCTGGGCCAGCCATATTCATCCCGAAGATGCCGCACGTGCCTTTGCCGAATCACAGCAACTGTTCGAACAGGGTATTTATAGACACGAATATCGTTTCCGCACCAAGGATGGTCGTTACCTGTGGGTGTTCGATGAAATGCGGCTTATCCGGGATGCAGTAGGAATCCCCTTGGAGATTGTCGGTTACCTTATTGATATCACAGACCGAAAGCATGTAGAGCAGGAACTTGCCAAGAGTAAAGAGGAGTGGGAGCGAACCTTTAACTCCTTTACAGACATTGTCACCCTGCAGGATCTTTCCATGCACATCGTAAAGGTGAACAAGGCTGGCTGTCAGATCCTTGGTCTCGAGCAGGAGAAGGTCATTGCTCACCCCTGTTATGAACTTTTTCATGGCAGCGATGAACCCTGTGTTGGGTGTCCGCTTCTGGAAACACGAAAAGACTTTCAACCGTATACCAAAGAGATGTACCATAAGAAACTGGACAAGACGTTTCTGGTCTCAGCGGCACCAGTGATGAGTGCAACGGGTGAACTGGAGTATATCGCCCATGTTGCCCAAGATATCTCTGATGTGAAAAAATTGGAACAAGAGCTGTACCAGGCCCAGAAAATGGAGGCCATCGGCACCCTGGCTGGTGGTATTGCCCACGATTTCAACAATATTCTTTCTGGGATCATAGGGTATTCCCAATTAATACAACGTGAAGTTCCCACAGACAGTGCTGCAGGACAGGACATTATTGAGGTAATTAACGCAGGCAGACGTGCTGCGGATCTTGTCAGACAGATCCTCACCTTCAGTCGCAAGACAGAGAGTAAGAGTCTGCCCCTTCGTCCACACCTGCTTGTCAAAGAGGCCTTGAAACTGTTGCACGCTACCCTGCCAACAACGATTCGCATAGAGGAAGATATAGATCCTGATTGCGGTACTATCCTGGCAGATCCTACCAACATGCATCAGGTGATTGTCAACCTCTGTACCAACGCCCTGCATGCCATGAGCGACGAGAAGGGAACGCTTGGTGTGAGCCTGCAGCACTGCGAAGTCAGTGAGACAGATTTTGAGGGAGAAAACAATGTCTCGGCAGGCCCTTTTATTGTCCTCTCGGTCAGTGATACAGGAAGCGGTATGGAACAGAGTACAATTGATCATATTTTTGAGCCCTATTACACCACCAAAGAGGTCGGAACCGGTACAGGATTGGGACTTGCTGTCATCCATGGCATTGTACAAGATGCCCAAGGCTTTATCCGGGTGAAGAGTGAACCGGGAGAAGGGAGTACTTTTGCTGTCTACCTCCCTCTCTTACAGGAAAAAAGTGGTGCAAGGGATGCATCTGTGGATACCGCCCATTTGCAAGGAGGCCATGAACGTATTTTGGTTGTGGATGACGAAGCTTTTCTTGTCCGGGTAACACAAAGACAGCTGGAGAATTTGGGCTATTATGTAACCGGCACAACAGACAGCAAAGACGCCCTGGAAAAGATCCGTACAAACCCGGATGGATTTGACCTGCTCATCACCGACCAGACCATGCCTGGTCTCACAGGTGCAGAACTAGCCATAGCAGTAAAAGAAATCAAACCTACCCTGCCAATTATTCTCTGCACAGGGCATAGCAGCGTCCTCTCCCAAGAACAGAGTCAGACTATAGGTATTGCCAGATATATTGGTAAACCAGTTATAGGCAATGCACTTTCCGATGCTGTTCGGGAGGTGCTAGACGAGAAGTAGAAGGTTGTAATGAAGGCTATCAATGGCAGTCACATGATGTTGTTCGCTAATATCAGGTTTAGGCTGCTATTGTATCTGGTAATAAATAGATTCCTATAAAGAGAGTTTGATTGTGTTGGTCTCAGACGCTTGCAAATCCGCTGCGCCCTGAAAGAAGTGCTCTTGGGGTATCACAGCCCCTGCATACGTCTGCTTCCGGCACCGTGCGGGAAGAAGACTCCCGCTGCGGCCTCCAGAAGCCTGCAGGGCCGTTGCTAGGCTACCCTTTCGTGCTTATCGAAGTTTCGTTCCTTGTGGCAAGTTGGTTGCTTTTTTAAAGATACAGTTCGGCTACGCCTCACTGCAACCAACGACAACAACCCAAAATCACTTGGCATCATGCTTCAAGGCTACTATTCTTATTGATAACAGTGCCCAGTCCCCTGGTAAAAACATGCTCTTCACTACGTCTAAGCCTTCTTGTTTTTACGCACTAAAAAATCATGCCCTTCCCATTCAACCAAACCTCATCAAACCTATTCTGAGCTTGTTACTCTTCTTCAAAAACGCGGGATGATTATTCCGGATGAAGAACGTGCAAAAAGAAAACCTTCCCAAATCGGATATTATCGTCTGAGTGGCTTCCGGTATCCCTGCCGAAAAGTTAAAGCGGATAGAGACGGGGAGTGCGTCGTGGACGACAAAGGGAAACATCCCTTACATGAAGATGCATTCCAGGAAGGTACGAATTTCGATTCCATCATAGACTTATACCTGTAATTATTTTTTCTAGTGCATAATATTCCACAACAAGGCTTGGCAAAAGACACCTTTCCCCCAAATGTCGCAACACATACCTGTTAGTAACCATTATCTAACAATAGCAGTTCTCTTTTTTGTTGACTTTCTATTTAATGCTTCTATTATGTGTAAATGCACGAGCAGCAAGCACAAAAACAAATCTGAAAAATATACTATTACGGCCTATTGATTCACTATACATTATGGCCCAAACGAAACTTCATCATGAAGGGGAGAATGAATGAAAGTAAAATATGCAGGCGTAGTCATGGGTATAAGTTCCAGCCTTATAGTTATTGCATCACTGGCATTTGGAATGGAGGTAGATAAAAAGCAATATCCATATGACCCGTCACTTATCCAGTGGGAAAAGTCAGCGGCTGAATTTACTGATCCGGAGACCTGTGCCGAGTGTCACCCTCAACAATACGAGGAATGGCGTGGTTCCATGCACTCCACAGCCTTTCAGGATCCAATTTATCAGGGAGAGCTGAGGCTGGCCATTGAGGCTGTGGGCCATGATGTTGCAAAACAGTGTGAAGGGTGTCACACCGCAGCAGCTGTAGTCACTGGAGAAATAAAAGGAGCTGGTCTGAAAGACTTGAGCCCTCTTGCTATGGCCGGTGTTTCCTGCGATGTCTGCCATTCCATAAAAGGTCATACCCACTGGCAGACTCCCACCCATCAACCTGAAAATGGCTCCATGATCCTCTCTCCGGGTAAAGAGGTGGACGGAGAAGTCATTCTGACCAAATACGGGCCTTTTGCACCTGATGAGGATTGTGGAGATGGTTTTCATGAGTGCGTAGAGTCCCCCCTCCATTTAAAAACAGAACTGTGCGCTTCCTGTCACCAGATCACCCATTATGAGAAACACACACCTCTGGAAATGACCTACACAGAATGGAAAAACAGTACCTACGCAGCCAAAAACATCAATTGCCAAGACTGCCATATGGTAGAATTGGAGACATTCAAACGTTCCGCAGATAGCTTCCAGAAACCTGTGCGTGGTGAGTATCATCATTATTTTAATGGTGCTAATTTTCTGATGTATGCACTCACAGAAATGGCAGCTAAAAAAGTTGGAGATGAAGAACTGGCTGTCAGTGCCCGTCAAAAATATGAGATGGCCGTAGGACGGTTACAGGCAGCAGCTGAACTGGATATCGACCCCATCTATCGGGACGGGAAACTGGCTGAGGTGAAGGTCCGTGTAAACAACAGACGTGCCGGGCATAATCTTCCAACTTCACTGACAAATATTCGCCAGATGTGGCTCGAAGTGACAGCCACAGATGCAGTAGGAAAAGTTGTGATGAGTAGCGGACATGTTGATAAAAAAGGAAAACTTCCCGAAGAAACCAGACGATTTAACTCCGATGGAATGGGCGATAACATGCATTTTGCCATTGACCCCTGGGAAATAGTTAGTTTCTCCAAACATGACACCATTCCCCCTAAAGGCTATCGTGAGGTGCATTATGGTCTGAGCAGTGACAGTAACGGACCGATTTCCTTGAACGTAAAACTTCGTTTTCGCCAGGCTAATCAAAAGGTTGCTGAAAAACTCCTCAGTCACCTCCCTGACGATATGCACCTCGATGTCATATACGGTATCAAAGAAGTGCCGCCGGTACCCATCATTGATATGGTTGACAACACTCTGGTAATCGAAACAGAGAAAAAATAACTTACTACATGTGGTGCTGAAAAAGAGGACTTCTGGGAAGCCGACTAAAGATGTAATCATAAGGCAGAGTCACTACGGTGATTCTGCTTTTTTTTATCGCTGCTACCGCTAATCGCCAGTGCAAGCTCTACAATTCAATACAATTCTAATCTATTACACGACTTCTTTCTGGTACACACCTATCTGTAGAGAGGAAAAGAGTAAAATAAAGATGGATTGCCACACCTTTGAAACCAAATGACCTTGGACGTGGCGCACCACCGTGTTCAGAAATCTTGTATTTTAATCCAATACACCTTTTGCTAATTCCCAAACAACCCCTTTAAGCCCTTCTCTATCAAACTCTTGCTCGAATCCTCTTCGCCATTCTCCTCGCCATCCGTTTTGTCAGTTTTAAATTGTTTCTGTAATTCGTTCATCAGAAGTGATGAAGCTTCAGCCTTAAAAAGTTCCACAACATCAGCCTCTTGTTTTACATCCGAGAATTCCCCTTTAATCCTGTACGGAATAACAAACTTACTATACTCACTTTTTCCAGATTTCAGGTCCCGATCCACCCCCCTGAGAACTGATACTTTCAACAGGTAGTCAATATACTCATGTACTAAATCAACCTTTCCCGCTCCCGTAACTTTTAGCAAATCAGATTCAGCCTTCAGATCAGTGTTTTCAAAAACTCCATCTTTAATGGTACCAATCGCATCAATTCTGGCAAATCCGGTTGGCTCGTCCTTTGCTGTCTGTACCAATGGTTGTTTCTCGTAAATAGCCTTCGCCTGACGCACAACCTCCAGAATATGAAGCTTTTTCACTACTCCATTTTGAAGGGCAAGCTCCATTTTGCCATTGGAATGACGAATAAGCTGCTCTTTGACATTTCCTTTTGTAGTAAGGTCCAGGGATAAAACAGCGGCACCAGTCACCTCTTCTTTTCCTGTCATGTCGTTGAGTAGCGGGCCTATCTGGACGTGATCAATATTTCCCTTTACTGAAAGATCTGGCAATTTTCCTTGAACATTCAAATTCACAGCAGCAGTAATGCTACCATCATATAATTTTGCTTGAAACGGCTGCAACTGCAGCTGTCCATCCTTTCCCGATGCTTTGAGTTCAACCTGAGAGAGATCAGCACCTTTAAGTTTCATTGCATCCACACTCAGATCAATTGTAAACTGCAGTTTTCGCAGAGACTCCACCGGAAAAACAGGCTCCAATGAAGATGCTTTCTTTACTGCCACAGCACCTGACTCCTTCCCGGACTCCTTCCCTGACTCCTTAACCTGAGCGTCTTCTTGAGTATCATCAGTGCTTACGGATTCAATTTCAGGAACAACGGTTGCGTAGGAATCAAAATCAAGACGATCAAAATGCATAGTGAAGTCATAAGCAGGATTGCTTGGATCAACGAGTACAAAATTCCCGGTCCCATGAGCCCCATCAAGTAAAACATCAATGGAAGAGACTGCAATTTCCTCCATACTACCAGCGAACTCACAGGAAAACCCAACCTGCTGCAAAGCAGAATCATTCTTCCAGACGGGCTGAGGCAATTTGTTCTCTGTCAAAAAGGCAGCAAGAGAAAATTCAGGCACAAGAAGCTTTCCCTTAAACACAGGAGCAGAGTAATCACTGATCTCTGCATCAAGACGAATGGCCATATCACCACTGCTCAACTGAAGTTCCTTGAGTGAAACATTTTTCTTTTCCAGGTCAACAAACAGGTTTCCGGCAAATTCCACACTGCTGTCAGGCAGGCCAAGAGCTTTAACAGAACTGTGAAACGCTATATTATCGAGCTGCAGAGTCTTGCCCGAAAGAATAAAGGTGATATCAGTGTCCAGCGAATTGTCGAGGGAAAGAGCGCTATTGTTCTTCCCTGAGGAAGTGATTAAAAATTTCGATTGCAGGTGAAAAGATTGCCCATCCAACACATGTCCGGTCTGCAAACTGAGATTTTTTACTTCATATATTTTTTTCTCCTGCTGGTCTTCATAGCGAAGGGTCAGCCGGCTTATATCAACAGCACCAAGTTCCAGGGTTGGACTCTTTCCAACTGTATCCTTCCCCTGCACAGGAGGTGCAGAATCGACCGGATTTTTTTCCTCTGTAGTAGGTGATGACGCAACCTCCGTTGTTACAGGCGCTGCTGCTTCCCAGTTCCCTCTACCAGACGTATCACGAACCAGAGAACAGTAGACGCCATGAAGCTGCACTCCCTGAACAACAAGACGTTTATCTTTTATCAGAGGCAATAGAGATAATTCTACTTGTACCTCCTCGCTGCTAAGAAGTGGTATGCCGGAAGAATCCAAGGTAGAGAGGACCTGAATCTGTCCAAGAGAAAACAGGACATCAAGACGTGGAGATATCTGCAGTGTGATATCTCCCGGTATTTCAAGACGGAATCCGCTCTGTTTATAGACCTGATCAGATATTTTATCCTTGTAATCATTGGGATCAAGCACCATGGGCAGTACAATAATCAACCCCAGAAAAACAGTCCCACAGACTACCAGTATGCCACCTGCCCACTTTATTAACCGCTTCATAAAAAAATCCTATCAGTTAGTTTTGTCTATCCCAGTAGTGCCCGGCTAAAAATCCGGGTAGCTCAAACTGGGACTCCTTGGAATAAAACAATCACTTCTTCAGCTACACGTTACAACCAGAAGTAGTGTTTGAGGAAGCAATACAATATCAAATGACGTATCCTACTGAAATGAGATTCCACAATAAAATCCAGATAAAAAGAATACATTTTGAGTAAGGTTATAATTATTACATTTAAAAAGCCAGTAGATATTTTTTCAAATCCATTGCTGAATGAATTGCCAGGACTATGGGTTCAATTGAAAGAATGGAAACTCAACGGGCTGTTGTGTAATCGTTTATTCCTCAAATACCAGACTTGACCATAGTTCATATCAAAGCTATTAAAATGACTTGAAAATGAAATTGTTTCATTAGTACAATTTAAGCCAGAGCGACCCATCTTAATAAAGATGCTGCAATTATAAGCTGAACAGTCAAAAGGATTATTACAATGAGCTTTACAGAAAAACAGCTAGAACTGATTGACACGTTTCAGAAAACTGAAAAAACCACCTTATCCCCCAACGAAACGATTTCAATTGCAGAGGGAAAGACAACGGTAGAAGAGCTAAAAGCATCATCAAACAAATTATTGAATTTTCTCCTGATTGCTAATACCCTCTACAGATCCGGTTACCCCATCATAACTGATCAGTACTACGATATACTTCACGCCAACTTTGCTGTAATCCATCCAAACCACCCTTTCCTGTCCAAGGTAGAGCCTGAAGCTGAAGCACTCTCAAATGACAATTACAGAAAGGTATTATTACCACAGAGAATGCTATCAACAGAAAAAGCCTACCGCCCGGAAGATATCGACAAATGGCTGAAACGCATTGAAAAATGTGCTGAGACACTAGATATAAACAGCAACACTATTACTTTTAAAATCACTCCTAAGCTTGATGGTTTTGCCGCATTTGATGATGGTGATCATCTTTACACTAGAGGGGATGGCATCAAAGGGACAGATATAAGCCATGTCTTCAAGCGCGGTCTAGATGTGGCAGCGGGTGCAGAGAGAGGTATGGGAGCTGGAGAAATCGTTATCAGTAAGAGTTACTTTGACAAACATCTATCGAATCTGTACGAAAACACACGTAATATCCAAGCTTCTATTCTAGCCGAAAAAGAGATGGATGATTCAATACTTACGGCCATTCAAAAGGGTGCCGCAGTTTTTTACCCATTTGCCTCACTCCCTGGACCGACAGTAGATCGCCAGCAAGTAATGGATTACTTGCAAGATACAGCAGACGATTTAAGAGACTCCATTGACTACGACACCGATGGTTTAATTCTAGAGACAACAGATGAGAGAATAAAAACGACCCTGGGCTCCACCCGCCATCATCACAGATGGCAAATTGCCTTTAAGGAGAATACAGAATTTTCCATTGTGGAAGTTGTTAGTGTTGAACCGAACACTGCCCGGACCGGCCGTATAACTCCTGTTGCCCATATCGTTCCAACCAAATTAAGTGGTGCAACTATTAGCAAAGCTACGGCTCATCATTATGGTTTGGTCAAAAAGCTTGGGATTGCCAAAGGTGCAAAAGTAAAATTGGTCAGATCCGGCCTGGTGATCCCAAAGATAGTTGAAGTCGTCTCTCCCAAACAACCTGTCTTTCCTTCCACGTGCCCAAGCTGCCATTTACCGGTAACCTGGGATGGTGACAACATCTACTGCACCAACAGCTTACATTGCCCAGCACAGGCCGAAAACTCACTAATTCATTTTTTTAAAACTCTGGGCACTGCCGATGGTTTTGGACCAAGTTGTATAGCCACCCTTTACAAAAACAATTATCGGGATATTTTTGGAATTTATCACCTCACTAAAAATGATTTTGAGGCAATAGGATTTGGCCCAAAGGTTTCAGCCAACCTGGAAAAGAATTTACTCCTGAGCCGTCAACGGGACGTTGAAGATTGGCGCTTTCTTGCCGCCTTTGGTATCAGACACCTTGGAACAGGGAATAGTGAACGAATATTACTTCACCACGACCTTGACAATATTTTCACGTTAACAACGGCTGATCTCCAGCAAATTGAAGGCTTTGCCCTTAAATCTTCCGATATTATTATTTCAGGACTCAAGGCAGCTCAGAAGGATTTCTTTTCTGTCCTCAACCTGGGCTTTCAGATAGATAAAACCCAAAAAACGACAGAAGCCTCCCCACTAACAGATAGCCCTATACAGGGTAAATTGATTGTATTCTCCGGTGCCATGAAAAGTGGTCCAAGATCAAAATTGGAAAGTAATGCAAAAACACTCGGAGCAAAAACCGGTAAATCCGTAACAAGTAAAACTGATTATCTGGTGGCGGGGGAGAAAACAGGACAGAACAAAATGAGAGCCGCAGAGAAGAATGGTGTAACGATATTAAAAGAAGAGGACTACTTACAATTGATTTCAAAATAACTTTTTCCGGATTGTTATTACCTACAATCAGTCTAATCACCATTTATCTGAGATATTGAGCAGCCGTTACATCATTTTCGACACTCCCCTCTCCAGTAGCAGGATAGAGTGGTACGTACCGGAGAGCATGGCATTCAATCCATCCAACTCACCACCCAAATATCCAAAAAAGCGAGACTACCTGCAGGTAGTCTCGCTTTTTCTTCAATATCCTAAACTGCAGCAACTGCGACAATTACCACAACCACACTACCACACAGAAAACACAACTCATCCAGCCCCGACTAATACGAAAACGTGCTCGTCTATTTCGGAGGACTTAGCAAAGTTCCAGCTTTGGCAATATTCTCATGCGGTACTTCATCAATAAAAATCAGGATTGTTTCTGGTGGCTTCCCAACTTCCTTAGCAATCACATCGGTAACACCCTTACAGATATTACTCTTTTGATCTTTGCTAAGCGTTCCGGCTACACGAATATTCACATAAGGCATCTCGTTACTCTCCTTCAATATTTTTCATTCAGATAAACAAAAACGAGCTACATCATCCGGGAGTTGCCGAACATCAAGCCCGAGACCATTTGCAAGTTCGTTCAATTGAACAATCGTGCAGTTAATAAATTTAACAGGTAGGGTTCTCCCAGCCGCAGCTCTCCCTTTCTCCAAAAAAACCAGTAATGCCTGAGCTGCTGTTTTTTGAAAAAGAGCATAATCAACGGATTGCCTGAGAGCAAAATCCTTACAACGCTCCCAGTTATAGAGCGTTCTTAACACACCACGATATATGGTTTTATGAAAGTTATCCACAGTGATATCACGAAGAACAATTTCCTGACACCTCTGAACCGCAGCGTCTTTTAACTTTACAAGCTCCTCTTCACTTAGGCTCAACCGTGGCCCGTCGCTCTCTTGGCACAAATAATAAAGCGATGAGTGAAAAGCAATCTCTGGAATTTCACCGGAATGACGTACCATAAGCCACTCATCGGCAAGCAGCTCTATACGTTCCTCTCCGGTCACTGTTTTTTTTCCAAATCAAAAACTGAACGAAAGAGATCCACCTTCATTTCCGATTGATCCTTACAGCTTTCACTCCTTAAAAACAACATGGGATCATGAAGAAGCTTTGAGACTATGGCACCCGCCATCATCTCCACACTTTTCTGCTCTTTAGCACTTAAATCCAATCGCGGCAACGTTCGCTCAAGCTCCATTTTCGCAATCAGATCCCCTTTCTCCCGCAAAGCAGCAAGGGTTGGGGTGATAGCCAGCCCCGCCAGCCAATCCTTAAATTTTAAGGATTCTTCATCTACTATACGACTGGCCTTAATGGCCTCTTTATCCCGTTCAGCCTTATTCAGCTCAACCACATTATTCAAATCATCAATATCGTAAAGATACACATTGTCCAGATCATTTAACCCTGGATCGAGATCTCTTGGAACTGCAATATCAATAAAAAACAGAGGCTTATTCCGACGATTGCGCATTAAAGGCTTCACGTCATCTTTAAACAGAATAACTCCAGGTGCCCCGGTGGAACTGACGATAATGTCAACCTGTTCCAGCTGCTCATGCAACTCATCCAGACCAACCGCACGCCCGTTAAAGCGTTTTGCCAGATCAAGTGCATTTCCAAGGGTTCTATTTGCAACCACAACATCTTTAGCACCATTCCCCACCAGATGTTCGGCGGCAAGTTCTGCCATCTCACCAGCACCAATCAGCAGCACCCGTTTATTCTCCAGTGACGAAAATATTTTTTTGGCAAGCTCAATAGCAGCATAACTGATAGAAACAGCAGAAGACCCAATTTGAGTCTCACTCCGCACCCGCTTGGCCACGGAAAAGGACTTATGTAGAAGTTTATTCAGGATAGGCCCCGTACACTTCTGTTCGGAAGACCAGCGGTACGCCTCCTTCAACTGCCCCAGAATCTGCGATTCACCCACTATCATCGAGTCAAGACTTGCCGCAACCATAAACAGGTGATGGATGGCCTCTTCATTTCGATAACAGTAGAGATGCTTCTTGTACTGATCGGGGCTAAGAGCGTCGCCAAAAAGAAACTCTGCCAGCCTCTTCTCCACATCATCCCCGTCACGGGCTGAGACTAATATCTCAACACGATTACAAGTGGAGAGAAGATAATACTCCCGTAAACCATCAATTTTCCCAAGGGCCTGCAAGGGCTCCTCATAACCGCTACTGAGTGCCAGCTTTTCACGCACTTCAAGAGGGGTATTCTTATGGTTAACCCCTAGCAGCAGAATTATCTCACTGGGCATAACTGTGTACACCCCCAAGCAGATAGTTCACTCCCCAAAGAGTGAAAATTACGGCACTGAAACCAATAATAGACATAACTGCGGCCCGCTTACCGCGCCACCCTAAAGTAAAACGCTGATGAATCTGAGCAGCATAGAGGAACCAGGTAATAAGAGACCAGGTTTCCTTTGGATCCCAATGCCAATAGGTTCCCCATGCCTGCCTCGCCCAGACGGAACCGGTGATGATCCCCAGAGTAAGAAGACCAAATCCAGCGGTTAAACAGTGATTGTTGAGCTGATCAAGTGAATCAAGCGATGGCAGCCTGCTAAAAAAGAACCCGAACTTCTTAGATTTGAGTTCACGCTCCTGCAATAAATACATTATGGCGCCACAGAACGCCAATGCCAGAAAGCCATAGGCCATAACAGCAACACCCGCATGAACAGGCAGCCATAGTGACTGCAGAGCCGGGGCAAGCGGATGAAACTGCCTAGACACCGTGGCAGCAATCAGCAGCATAATAAGAACAAGCATTGAAACAAATGTTCCAAAATTTCTCACCGAATAGCGCCAGTGAAAAGACAGGTAGGCCCAAGTAACCGACCACGCAAAAAAGACAACGGCCTCATGCTGAGATGTAATGGGCGTGTGACCTGCAATTATATAGCGCGAAAAAATATACAAACTCTGCAGGATGCCTGAGCCAAGAAAGATCATTCGTGCAATCCTGCGCAGTTTCTCCCGCTGACTGAAGAAAAACACAAGATACATCGCACTGGCCACAAAGCTGACAACCAGAACACTATTAAATAAAAGATAGTTGATTTCACTCAACATAGTTAAAACTCCCAGGGGATTGGTACATCAAACCATCTATTCCTTATGATAATTTTGTATATTTTCCACCAGACGAGAAACATCAATTTCCACGGGAAGAATCTCCCGCAGCAGTTTCTTCAATATGTTCCACTGTTTCTCTTTAATACTGAGTAGAATTTCACTATCAAGTATTTTTTCAAAGAGTCTTTTATGCTCAGCAGGACTATCGCTGGAAGCAACAACAGTCCCGCGAATATCTGTCATCATTGCCACCAGCTGACCGTACTCTTGCCCATAGAGAGCTTCAATCTCTTTCTTAATCCGTGCAGCAAGTGCGGGGCTTCCTCCTCCGGTTGCCACCGTAAAGAGCAATTCTCCCTGGCGAAAAGAAGCGGGAACCTGAAAGGTGCAGGCATTCGGCATATCAACAACATTCACCAGAGCCTCTGCACCATTCGCCTCTTTTACTATCTGCTTTTGAATCACAGGGCTGTCGGTTGCGGCAAAAACCAAGCGTGCACCACCAAGGTCCCCCGTTTCATATTCTTTTCGTTGCCATTCAATTTTTCCGAATCTTGCAAGCCCTTCCAAATGAGAACACAGCTCAGGACTGATTACGCGGACAACTGCCCCGCAGGGAAGAAGAGCATCAACCTTACGACTGGCAACCTGCCCTCCCCCAACAACCAGGCAAGGCATTCCGCTAACATCCAGATTTACAGGATAGAGTGCCATAATAGCCCTAGCAATCGCGTGGAGATGTGAAAAGCATCATTACAAACTATTCCTTTGCCCGCAATCGATTAATAATAATGGTAATATCCTGTCCATCCTTATGAATAGTCTGTTTATTACCGGCAATATTGTATTCATTCTTAGCACGTTCCATAAAAAGCGGTAAACACTTCCTTCGTCCATCATGAGCAAGATAAATCGTTCCACCGGGCTTCAGATAGCGCCTGAAAACATCAAGAAGCGGATCAAAAAACTCTTCGCGAAACAGAACCTCTGCTGCGGTAAGCACATCAAAGGGTTCCATTTCAGGAGGATCCAGCCAGTCGAGGTGGGCACAGTGCACATTGTCCAATCCGGAAGCGGCAACACTCACCTTCTGGAAATCCATTATAATATCTTCATAGTCCGTAAGAGTGACATCGAACCCGCATGCGGCTGCAGTTATACCGGGCGCTCCAAGTCCTGCGCCAATCTCCAGCAAAGTCTGTCCTTCAGGATTGGGAAGGGACGCGAGTGCAGAGGAGAGAATCATGGCTGATTCCCACAATTTCACCCAGAAAGGAAACTCACTCACATCAGCAAAGGGATCCTTACCATCAAGAAACTCCTCGATATCTGCAACTTTCAGCAGGCGGATGGTGTGATCTTTAACTTTCAGTTTATCAAACGTCAGCTTATATTTGCCACGAATACGATTATATATTTCCTGTTCTGCTTCCGGTAATGTCCTGATATCCATAAGATGGTTTACAAACTCGGCTAGTATTTCACAGCAAGGAAACTGAGGGAGACCATTGCTGTAGAATCAATCATATGTGTTTCAAATTCCAAACGTTATACTCTTATGAAGCACAACCTGATTCATAAAAATATTTTTCTGAATTCCTACTGAAAAAAACAAAAAAAGGGCCGATTGATATCAACTATCAATCGGCCCTTCTAAGCTAACTAAAAAACGGGGTTATGTCAATTAGCAACCCTCGATAGCAGCTCCGCCGCTCTTTTTAGCTTTAACTTTTACAGAATCTCCAGCTTTGAGGCTGCTGGCTTTTTTACAGGTCATTGTTACTTTGTCGCCTTCTACTGAATCAACAGTACATTTAACAGTAGCTGCAACAGCTACGGTGCTTACTGCGAAAGTAAGAGCCAATACTACAGATACGATACCTTTTTTCATTGTCTTCTCCTCAATATCAGTTTTTCTTGGTTCTCCGGAACAATTCCAGAATTATACGTCTATGACTTAATGTAGCAATATAAAATTCTACCTAACAATTGTCAACCCTAATCGCTAAAAAAATGAATACTAATTCATTACGCTCTTAATGTCGTTTTCAAGAACAATGTGAGATACATAGCCGGGATAGCGCTTCACCACAGTACCCTGGCTATTGATGAGAAAAGATGTTGGGATTCCTGGAATACCGCCAAAATCTCTCGCTGTTGCTCCACTTGCCATAAGAACCGGATAATTAATTGACCGTTTTTCAACCAGCGTCCGTACCGTCTTTGCTCCACTCTCATCCACGGAAAGCCCAATCACCGAAAAACCTTTACTTTTATATTTATCCTGCAACCGGATCAAATCCGGGATCTCCTGCATACAAGGCGGACACCAGGTAGCAAAGAAGGTGATCAGAAGCGTTTTACCAGAAAACAGTTTACTATCGACAGTATCTCCTGTCACCACATCCGACAGTACAAATGAAGGCATTTTAGACGCAGCACTAGCCGGCTGCACCAAAAGCATCAGCATTAAAAAACCTGCAAACAGCAACCCCAGACGATGGGGAGAATTGATTTTTTTCATAAAAGATCCTTTTTAATTGTTGAATACCTGTTAGCGTTTAATGAAAATTTAAAATACACTAGTATCAAAATATTCAATCTTAGGAGAAAGTCAACCTTCGTTACATATATTTATCGGAGTATCTTCCTAAAAAACCATCGCAAATACCACTGCACGACCGTGTTATGCTACAATTTTTTACGACTTTTCAAAGACAATTCTTTTTTTTAGTCAGAAATGCTGTCCCGATAATCTTTTTATGGTAAAGTAATTCAGTTTTTTACTAGTGCCTGTCAGAAATGAGATTTTTAGGCGTCTCGTTCCTCGCTGACCTCTTCTGAATCGAGGTGCGAGGTAAATTTCACAGCAGACATATACATAATATTCCGAGGATAACATCCCCATAGCAATGAAGAATCAGAACAAAAGTCCATTTATGAGCATTGACTAACTTCTTTTTTGGAATCATCCCCTTTTCCCATGAGCATAAAAAATTTGACATGAACAACTATTTAAGCCTCAAGGCTCTACTCACAGCTATAGCTATTATCTCCCTATCCATATTCAGTTCTTCCCTCAATGCTGCCCAGTTGGTTGACCGAGTCGTTGCAGTTGTTAATGACGATGTAATTACCATGTCTGAAGTAAATATTGAGGGAACAAACTACTTTAAGAAAATCACAGAAAAAGCACCATCAGCACAGGTTGAAGATGCTTTAACTCGGGCAAGATACGAAGTACTTAATAACCTGATTGATAAAAAACTTATCGCCCATGAAGCTGAAAAACAGGGTGTGACAGTCTCCGACGCTGAGATCAAAGCAGCCGCAGAACAGATGCTCAACAGGAACAATATAACCAGAGAGATGCTCGAAATCCAATTGGACCAGACGGGTATGAGCTATGAATCGTATCTCAGCAGCCTTCAGAACCAGATCCTTCAATCAAAACTCGTAAACTACGAAATTCGCTCTAAAATCATCATCACCGACGATATGATTCTCGACTACTACGACACCCACTACACCAAGCATATCAGCGAGGGTGGATACTACCTTATGCAGATGGGATTCACCTGGGGAGAAGTGGGAAATGATCAGTCAACTCCTGTTAAATATGCCGATAAAATGGATGCAAAAAAACGTGCTGAACGTGTTCATGCCCTGGTCACGGGAGGCCAGGACTTCAGAATACTTGCTCAAAAATTCTCAGACCTTCCCTCTGCTGCCGATGGTGGAGACCTGGGTGTCTTCCAGAAAGAGGATATGGCCCCCTATATGCAGGAAGCTGTTCTCGACCTTAAGCCTGGTACCATCAGTGAAGTTATTGAAACCCCTTCCGGTTACCAGTTTTTCAAACTTCTCTCAAGCCAGGATGGCCAGATTGTTGTTCAAGCCTCCTTCGAGTCTGTAAAAGAAGAAATAAGAAAGAAACTCTACGAAGAACAACTCAAGGAACAGTTTGATGAATGGGTTATAGATATAAAGGAAAAGGCCTACATCAAGGTACTTTAGGGAATTAAGCCAGACCACATCTCGTATACATTAAAATAACAAGATGGTTTAACAGCAATTTCCAAAACCATCTCTCCATAGCGTCAAGGTGATCAAAATGTCTGATAAAGACACTCAGGAAGCAATACAAACACTTGGTAATTCTCTCCGCGAGCAGCGTGAGCAAAAAGGAGTCTCGCTGACTGATGTAGCCGAAACTACCAAAATTTCCTTACCAATACTCAAAGCAATCGAAGAGGATAGGTACGAACGCATGCCAGCCGATGCGTTTTGCCGGGGATTCTACTCCATATATGCCAATTTTCTGGAGCTTGATCCCCAGGACATCCTCCAACAATATACAGCAGGTAGAGGCATTGAGCCGAAACCTTCTAAAAAAGCTGTCACACCGTCAGCGAAGGAAAGCCAGAAATTTACAAACTATGCCGAACCTTCTGCCATTTCACCGGCAGCCAGTATGACGTGTTGTACCATAGCTTTTCTTCTTCTTATCTTTGGAGCCTGCTGGTACTTGAATTTCAACCCGATGGATTACATCAGCGGCAAACTGCTTCCACCCCAAACCGCCATCGAAGAAACTGAACAATTTTCTTCCGTTGTGCAACCACTCCCCGAGCCTGTCGAAACACAAACAACAAATGATATCGATGAGCCATCTGTTACAGCCCCCCTTGAAAGTGACAACATCCCCCAACCAGAAACACTTTCCCAGGAAACACCCCCCGATGCGGCAAACGAGGAAGCGAGCATAGAGCTGCCGCCTACAACGGAGGAGAGCCCGTCACTGATCGCACTCTATCATCTTGAAATACACTTCAATAACAGTGGTATACTTAAAGTAACTCTAGATGATGGTTTTGTTCTTGATAAACACTTTCGTGCCGGAGAAACCCTGCAATGGGAAGTGCAGAAAAAAATCATCCTTGACATGCCGGAAACTCTCAGTGGTACCCTGAGTCTTAATGGAATCGAAATACCTCTGCCCGTCGCTGAAAATGGCAGGCGCCTCCTTTCTCTCCCCGAGGATCTTTTAGACTAAAAAGGAAGTGGGCAATAAACAACAGGCTGAATCTGCAGCCATCGTCCTCGACTGTCGTGATCATGGAGAATCAGATCTGATCGTTACGTTTTTTTGCGAGCATCACGGCAGGTTGACTGGTATTGCAAAGGGTGCTAAACGCAGCAAAAAACGCTTTGTGAACAAACTGGAAATCTTCAGTTCTCTGCGCATTCTTCATACTACTCCGCAAAATAACCGCCTAGCCTTTATTGCTGAAGCTGAACTGCTTGACGGTTTTCTCAGCCTGCGTGAAAATATTTCCTGCTATGCCACTGCCAGTATTGTCAGAGAACTCACCCTGCTGGCCACCAAGGAAGTTGAAGGTGACAAGGAGATCTACCCTCTTCTGGTATGGGTTTTCAGCAGCTTAAACAATGCACAGCCCCCCACTCTATCACTTATTTTTTTTCTAATTCGTTTTTACACAATTATTGGCTACAGCCCGCAACTAGCACACTGCCTTGGCTGCAACAAAGAAATTCAGCCGGAGGAAACGTACACTTTTCACATTACTAGCGGAGGCATTCATTGCAGCATATGCAATAGAAAAGCACCACAAAATGGCATCAGACTGTCACAGGGTACGATACGCTCTCTCTCCACAGCCATCAATCAGCCACTAGAACGTCTCCACCGCCTGCAGCTTTCAGAGAATAGCCGTCGGGAAGCCCTCTCCTTCCTTCACTCCTACGGCCGTCAGCTTTTTCAACGGGAAATAGTCTCCTGGGATTTTTTAGAAAAGACTTACAACACCTGAAAACAGCCAATTCCATTACTACAATTTTCTACTCATCACAGTAGCGAATCTCTCCACTGTGCTCCACACTGCTGCTCCCATCATCATGCTGTAAGATAAGCCCCCCATCAACCGAGATATCACGAACCACAGCCTCATACTGAGGACTTTCCACCACATCGTAGCCAAAGAGTACCCGCTTTCCTAGTGTGTCGGAGAGTTCTTTCCAGCGTTTGAGGATGGGATGTTCCTCTTCATACTCATCCCTGCCACCACTTGTCAGCCACCGCTCCTCTTCATAGAGAAGCAGTCCTGTATAATAACGCAGCTTCGCCAGAAACGAGAGGGCAAAAGAAGCTGCAGCCACCGGATGCCCCAGCACCTGAGCCACTGAAATAGCAGTTTCCTGCAGTTCCGGAGGAAATTCGCTGTTATTAAGGTTTAAGCCAAAGCCAAGCAGATGATATTGTTCTCCATATACCGGACTGCGAAACCCTTCAATAAGAAAACCAGCCTGCTTCTTTCCCTGTAAAAGCACATCATTCACCCAACGAAGGGTAGCTCCTGAAGCGCCGACCTGATGCAAAGCTTCACAGCATGCAATACCTGGAATCAAAGGGAGAAAATTTCGAAATGGCGGAAGAAAGGTATCGGCAAGAATCAGACAACCCCACACACCCCCAGGAGGTGCATGCCAGGATCTATTAAACCGTCCCTTGGAAAAAGAAAGAGAAGACGCAAGAATCACACTGCCATTGGCAACGGATTTCCCTGATCGTTCCTGACTGGAAATATATTCACGCGCCGTATCCATGGCACGATCAAGAGATGGGTAAACACGGATAACAGAACCGACATAGGCTCCATATCGAAAAATTATTTCACAATCCAGCTCACTCGTGTCTTTACGCTGAGGCAACTCAACAGTTGCAACATAATCATCAAGAGTAGATGAACTGAGAAGAGTTAAATGATCCAAGATTTAGTCAATCTTGGAAAGAGAAAGGAGTGAAAAAAATATGAGGGAAACTAAACCTCATTTTGGTGGTTGTCCCAGTCGGCCTTAACCCGGGTAATAATTTTTTTAATAAGAGGCAACTTATCAGCAGGACAAACACCAATCAAAGGATCTCCCTGGTCAACAGACAGTCCCGGTGTAAAATAGACAGAATGGATCACACCTTTTGCGCCGCTGTAATAGACAGGAGTATCCCGTTTCATCAGGGACATAATAATAATCTCATCACCCGGTTTAACAGAAACCTCACGGGCACCTTTTTTCTCAATTCGTGATTGCACGTCCGGTGAAAAAAAGTATTTTGCCCGCTCAGGTGCCGGAAAAACATACAAAACTTCCTTAAGGATAGACTCTATAATCTCTTTTTTCTTTAAAGGATGACGAATGGTCATCAGCTTCTCGCCAGCTTCCACAAAACATCCTTCATGTTCACTGTTGAGAGAAGAGACCACACCATTGGTCGTTGCCGTGATTTTTTTCGGATTCCTTTCTCGTGTTATCTCAAAAAGAGCTGTTCCCAGAATATGTTTCCATTCACCGCTGACAGCATCAATTGTACTGCCTTCCTCGACAAGAAAACGTATCTCCCCTGTATGGCTCGCAAAGACATCCACGTATTCATATGGATCGGAATGATACTTCCCAAGGATTTCGTCAAAATCTATTTCGTCAGACATCGTATATTTTCTGTATTTTTATTAGTGCTTAGTGCCATGTCCATCAACGGGTGCAGGAGCACCATGCCCAGCCGGTGCCGCGTGATGAACCTTGGCTTTTGGCGCCTTGGCTATCTGCATATCGACAATCTGGCAATTGGAACGAACAACACTACTACTGATAAACTTTTTATTGTTAAAAGTGAAATTACCCTTTTCCTGTGCCTTCACTGTATCATAAACTACCCACTTGTCTCTACCCTGTTCAAGACCTGCTTCATCAAAAAGAGTACAGAGGATAGATATATTTTTTATATCATGACCGCCCTTGTTTTCAATAGAAAAAGCAGCATCAACCATATGACCTTCCTTGGGAACCTTGACAGCAGCCTGAACAAGAGACACTGAGTGCAGCAACTCCTCGGCGGATTCAGAAACTGTTATCTCAGGCAGCAACACTCCGCTCAATCCGGTGGACGACGCATTAATTTTCGTTACAGCAAAGGCAACGAGACAAAGGATGACTGCACTTAAACCGATATTTCCCCAGAACTTACCATTCATACCACTTCCCCCTCTTCCTGAATAACTAAAGCCATTATGTGACAATGCCAACTAAAAACCTATTTTATACTGATATAATCCTGTGATGGCAAGCCTATTCGTATGGACTTCCATGTGATTTTGAGCTTTATCCTCCCAACAGACAATGCTATAAGGAGGAAATAAATACTGTAGCACGAACATACATAAACAGGAAAGACCAGACACCATGCAAGAAAAACGAAACAGTAGAGATTCACTTTTTGATGTGGAACAGATCAGTGAGGATTTTATCTTCAACGAACGGGTTGCAAGAGTTTTTGATGATATGCTCGATAGATCCGTTCCTTTTTACCATGAAGTTATCCTCGCAATTGCCAGAATTTTTCGCTCCACTCTAAAGGATGGGGATAGCATTGTAGACCTCGGTTGTGCCACTGGTGCCACCCTTTTAAAGCTGAGCAGCCTTCTTGAGGAAAAAGATTTTCACTACACCGGTATCGACAATTCACAAGCCATGCTTGACCAGGCAAGGCTCAAAGCTGAACTCTTCTCCAAACAGGATCGTCTGAAGTTTATCAATGAAGATATTACGGAGGTGGAGCAACCGAACACCTCAGCCTTTATCCTCAACTACACTTTGCAATTTATCCGCCCCCTTTATAGGGAATCTTTTCTCAAACAAATTTATGCGAATTTAGTTCCCGGAGGCATCTGTATTTTAAGTGAAAAAACAATCTCCCACCACCCGGGACTCAATCGAAGTTACATCGACATTTACCACCAGTTCAAGAAAGAACGCGGATACTCCGAACTTGAAATTGCAAGAAAACGGGAAGCTCTGGAAAATGTGCTGATTCCCTGTTCCACCGGGGAAAACCGGACTATGCTGCAATCCGCTGGTTTTAGAGAAGTTGAACCTTTTTTTCAGTGGTTTAACTTTGTCTCCTTTCTTGCGATCAAACCACTCTCCTGATAACCACCATGAATTATATAGACTACCTCCCCTCCTCCGCACTCTCAGACAAAATCATTCAAATCCACAACGATAAGCAACAGTGGATCAACCAAAACAAAAAAGGATTCCTCCGCTATCGACGTCCCTTTGAAGGACTGAAAAAGTTTCCGGCAGTAGCTGTCGACTGCAGTCTCGATGCCGTTAAAATCGGAGATGCAAGTGAAGTCTCAAAGGATGACCTGTGTATAGTCGAATCCCATCTACGCACTTTCAGCCCATGGCGTAAAGGTCCGTTTTCTGTCTTTGGAATTGACGTTGATTCGGAATGGCAAAGCCAGCGAAAATGGCAGCGCCTGCTTCCAAAACTTCCCGACCTCAAGGATAAAGTGGTGGCTGACATTGGGTGCAGCAACGGCTACTACATGTTCCGCATGACACCCTACAAACCAAGGCTTGTCCTCGGTCTCGAACCATCCGTCCAGCATTACTACTGTTTTAAAGGATTAAACAGTATGGCGAACCGGCAGAATTTGAAAATTGATCTTCTCGGAGTGGAACACCTGCCGCTGTTTCCAGAGTGTTTTGATGTGCTCTTTCTTATGGGAATCATCTACCACCGGAGTTCCCCCGTGGATACCCTGCGTGATATCTACTCTTCTTTAAAAAGTGGTGGAACGCTTATCCTTGAATCCCAAGCCATTCCGGGAACGGATGAAACCGCCCTTTTCCCTGAAAAAACGTATGCCAAAGTGCCGGGGACCTACTTTGTTCCCACTGGTAACTGCTTAAAGAACTGGCTTGCTCGTGCCGGATTCTCAGAAGTTGAACTTTTCTGTCAGCATCCAATGTCAAGCGTGGAACAACGACGGACGAACTGGATGGAATTTGAGTCCTACTCCGATTTTCTCAACCCGGAAGCCCCTTCAAAAACCATTGAAGGCTATCCGGCCCCTGACCGTGTTTTTATCATTGGGCGTAAAAAATAACCACTCATGCCAGCTTTTCTTGCCTTTGGTTACAAGTATGGTAAACTTGCAATTAAATTGTCTTTTAGACATAATGGTTTTGTGGAAAACTCATTTGCAGGGAGCAGATAATGGATCAAAAAAAATGTACACTCTACAGCGGTGGCCTTAAAGGTGCCGAAGCAACTTTTGGCGAATCAGCGGAAAAACACGGTATCAAGGAAATTATATATACCTTTGAAGGCCATAAACTTAACCGCAATAAAAACTCTGTAACTCTGACCAAAGATGAGCTGGAACGTGGTGACATTTCGATGGAACTTGCATCACGGATGCTCAATCGAACCTACTACGAAACTGAAAAAATCCGAAAAGTCCTCCAGACAATTTTCCATATGGTCAACAACGGCCATCAGGTCTTTGTTATTGGAACAATTATGGACGACGACTCTGTTAAAGGTGGAACTGGATGGGCTGTTGAACTGGCTAAACTCTTTAACCGCCCCCTCCATGTTTTCGATCAGCCAAAAAAACAGTGGTTTACCTGGAAAGATGGTGAATGGAAAGAAGACACTCCTCTTATTGAGTATGATACCTTTGTCGGTTCCGGAACCCGCTATCTCAATGATGCCGGCCGTGAAGCCATCGAAGCTCTGTTCGACGATTCCTGCGCAGCACAGCAAGAGCAATAATCATGGCAACAGACTGTCTGTTTTGCAAAATAGCAGCGGGAGATATCCCAGCTGAAAAGCTCTATGAAGATGACGAGATGCTTGCCTTTCGTGATATTGCCCCCCCAGGCACCCGTCCATTTTCTGGTGATTCCTAAAAAACATATTCAGGACCCCGGAGGAGTAGCAACTGAGGACGAAGGCCTTATCGGCAGGATGATGCGAACCGGATCAAAAGTTGCCAAAGAAAATGGCATTACTGATTTTCGTCTAGTTTTCAACAATGGAGCAGATGCCGGACAGACCGTTTTCCATATTCACATGCATGTCCTTGGCGGACGAGCCCTAAGCTGGCCGCCAGGCTAACCAAGGCACTGTCCTTTCGTTCGGTCATTTCCGTCCGTAGAAGCCTCAACGCTCCTTTGGCCAGAAACGACCGGACGAAACTACGATACCTGCGGCTAATTACCGCTTTCTTTTTTCTCCTCCAGCTCATCCCATCGAGCATACAACTCTTCCACTTCTCTTTTGGCCCGTTCAAGATCTGCCCAAACAGACTCAAGTAATTGCGGATTGGCCATTGTTTCAGACGAATCCATAAGGAGCTGCAGTCGTTCCTGTTCCTCCTCGCCTTCCATGATTCTCTCTTCTATCTGGTCATATTCACGCTGATCCATATAGGAAAGCTTACCCACTTTCTTCTGTTTCTTTTTTTGAAGAATATCAGAAGTGTTTTTCGCTGCTACTGAAGAAGATGCACCTTTTTTTCGCCCCCGAAGATCAGCCAGCCATTGTTGGTAATCGGCATAAAAAGTAACACCACCGTCCCCATCAAAACCGAGCACCTGATCACAAACAGAATCGAGAAGAAAACGATCATGGCTCACCAAAACAAGTGCTCCGGGAAAATCCAGCAAACTCTCCTCCAGGATATCCAGTGATGGAATATCAAGATCATTGGTCGGCTCATCAAGCAATAAAATATCAGCAGGCTGCCGCATAAGTTCTGCAATCAGAATCCGGGCCTGCTCACCACCGGACAATTGTCCCACAGGAGTTTCAAGCTGATCTGCTCGAAAAAGAAAGCGCTGTGCCCAGGAAACAACGTGATAGGACGCTTCTCGAAAGATAATAGCATCGCCATCTGGAGAAAGGGCCTGACGCAGCGTTATTTC
>Ga0307929_1000626_pt1 | contig 33132 bp, 22 predicted proteins | sample AceLakmetage1330_FD_203160 | JGI IMG/M metagenome (GOLD analysis project Ga0307929, IMG submission 203160) | Saline water microbial communities from Ace Lake, Antarctica - #1330 | ecosystem: Environmental > Aquatic > Non-marine Saline and Alkaline > Saline | place: Antarctica: Ace Lake...
CCTGGAGAACTACCAGCAGGCTGATGGATCCGTTATAGTCCCTGAAGTTTTGAGGCCGTATATGAGAGGAATGGATAAACTGACGGTTTATTGATAGTGGAAGAAACTTGTCTTAATTTCAGAATAATAAGATCTCTCACCCCTTCGGGGGTTCGAGAAGAAGATCTCTCACCCCTTCGGGGGTTCGAGATCCAAAAAATCGAAGATTTTTTGGAGATGCGAGAGCGGTTGCCGAAGGTCCGGCTTTAGACGGAAATCGGGCGGCCGGAGGTTTCGAACGAAGTGAGAAATCTTGAAATACCCTGGTGTTTATATATTATCCGATGTCGTGGTGGTGAGTTGTATGTTGGCATTGCTCGAGACGTTGAAGCGAGGGTTATCCGGCATAATAGAGGGTTGGCTTGCCGTTATACAAAATATAGGCGACCGGTTAGCTTGATATACAAAGAAAAATGTGGGGATTATAAAGATGCTCGCAAGAGGGAGATTGAGGTTAAAAAGTTTAACAGGAAGAAGAAGCTTGCGTTGATTTTGAGATGAAAAGATCTCTCACCCCTTCGGGGGTTCGAGATCCAAAAAAATCAAAGATTTTTTTGGAGAGGTGCGAGAGCGGTTGAATCGGGCGGTCTTGAAAACCGTTGAACCCTCACGGGTTCCGTGGGTTCGAATCCCACCCTCTCCGTAACAGGTGGGGTCAGCGGAAGAATAGCCTGTAGCCCGAAAGCTAATTCCGTGGGTTCTGCGCCGGAGGCGCATCAGCCTTTGGCTGAGAATCCCACCCTCTCCGTAACAGGTGGGGTCAACGGAAGAATAGCCTGTAGCCCGAAAGCTAATTCTGTGGGTTCTGCGCCGGAGGCGCATCAGCCTTTGGCTGAGAATCCCACCCCTTACACAGAAAGAAACCAGAAAAAGCGCCGTTAAATCAGTCAGACGATTCTTCAAAGAAGCAGAGGTAGTAATACGTTAGTATGAGCCAACCTTTTTCACGACTTTTTAATGTTCGCATAAGTACGTCGTCTATTTTGCACCTGATTACAACTGGATTATCTAATACTTTCATACTACTGTTCCCAGTTGATTGAGAGTATTATGCGATTTCCCATTGACACTTGTTTCATTAATTAGTATTGTTTCACCAAACGGTGAAACAGTTATTTATGGTGAAACAATGAAAGAGATTGACTGGGAAAAGAAGATAGAAGAACGGCTGATCGATCTCCTTGGCGAAGCCGGTCTTCCGCTCAAAGACACTCGCCGGCAAGCGCTCTCTCGAAATGCTCCCGATATCTTGATACGGGCTACGAACCCTGAAGGAAAAGAGTATTCATTATTAGTTGAAGTGAAATCCAACGGGGAGCCGCGCATGGCCCGAATGGCGTTTCAGCAATTGCGGGAATCACTGAAAAACCGGCCCGAGACCTACGGTATCTTCGGCGCTCCTTATATCACCGAAGATACGGGTGAATTGTGTCAAAAGGAAGGCATTGGGTATATCGACGCCGCCGGCAACTGTTCACTTTCTTTCGGCTCGACTTTTATCCAGGTGAAAGGGAATCCCAACCCATTTAAAAACGAAAAAAAGTTAAAATCGCTCTTTTCTCCGAAAGCAAGCCGTGTTCTTAGAGTGATGTTGAGTAATCCGGGGAAGAGATGGTATGTACGAGACCTCGCTCAAGAGGCGGATGTCTCCCTGGGGCAAACCTCAAACGTCAAAAAGCGCCTGCTGGATTACGAATTCATAATAGAAGAAAAGAAAGAGTTTAAACTGGCTCAACGGGAAAAACTCCTCCAGCGCTGGGTCGATAATTACAGTTACGCAAAGAGCTCACCGGCTAATTTCTATTCCCTCCAATCTCCCCGTGAATTTGAAACAAGTTTTGCCCGATATTGCCGTCCTCAAAATCTTTCTTACGCCTTTACTCTCTTTTCCGGCGCCGCCAGGATAGCTCCCTTTGTTCGCTATAACCGCGTTTTCGTATATGCACCCAAATTTCCCCCGAACGCGCAAGAGGAACTCCGGCTTAAACCGGTCCGGACCGGAGCTAATGTCACCATTCTCACACCGTATGACGAGGGACTCCTATATGGTCTACAGTCTATCAACGATGAGGAAGTTGTCTGTGACATCCAGCTCTATCTCGATCTGAAAAGTTTTGGTGGCCGGGGAGATGAGGCGGCTGAAATGATTCTGGAAAAAAGGCTTAAACCAAAATGGTAACGAAATATGATTACAATCTGAAAGAAGTCGAGGTTTGCTATTCAGCCTTGATTGAATTGATGACTGTCTTGGGGGAATACCGCGCCGATGCCGTGTTGATCGGCGGCTGGGTCCCCTATTTTCTCTGCCCGGAACATCAAAAAGAGCATACCGGTTCTCTTGATATAGATATTGCTTTGGATTTTTCAAAAATCGGAGACGATGAATATCAAACTATTCTTGAGGCCATCAAAAAAAGAGACTGGAATCCGGGAAGGCAGCCCTTTATTTATGAAAAGATATTTCGACTTTCCGACGAAAGCGATATACCGGTGGAAATAAATTTCATGGCCGGAGAGTACGGAGGAAAAGGAAAAAGTCATCGCCATCAGGACATTCAGGATATAAAGGCCCGGAAAGCTCGAGGATGCGACCTGGTTTTTGATAATCCGGAAGGTATTATTGTGAGGGGGAGGATGCCCGACGGGTCTTCTAATGAGGTTTCGATACAGGTCTCTTCCATCGTTCCATTTTTAGTGACCAAGGGAATGGCTATATGGGATAGATATAAGGAGAAGGACGCCTACGATATTCATTTCTGTCTTCAATACTATCCGGCAAATCACGATACAATTGTGGGTGAATTTGAAGAACATTTGGGAAATAAACTGGTGAGAGAAGGATTGGAAAAAATCCGGGCAAAATTTGTTTCGATTGATGCTCCCGGTCCCGTCTGGGCGGCAAATTTTGAGGTGCCGGAAGAAGATCGAAAGGACAATCCGGACGCTCAGGAAAAATGGGGAATTACCCAGAGAAGTGCCTTCGAGCGTGTTGATCGCTTGATGAGTGCCCTGGGTATCGAACCATTTAAAGGAACATAGTATTTCCAGAGTGATTTCGTAGTGCAGGACTTTAGTCCTGTTTATTATTGGCCCCGGTGAAACCGGGGTACCACAGATTTATTCATAAACCAGAGAAAAAACTTGGAGCAAACTGTGGGAGGGCCATCTTGGCCCGATACGCTTTTTAAAGGATTAACTATAAAAAAATCATGGTCACACCCCAAATGCTAAGTTTGACGCATAGGGAGTAGTTTATCAGGAGGAACAGGAAATCCTGATTTGAAAAGTAATGACCGGGAGGAATAATCTAGGTGTCGCAGACTTAGTATTTAGGGTGTGACCCTGATGGTACCACCCTCTCCGTAATGAATGACAATTATTACGGTAGAAAGGTTTGACTAAGAACCCTAATCCCGTCGAAGAGGCGGTAAGATAGTAAAATTTTTCTTTGAAAACTTTTAGTTTTGAACAGTTACCGAAAGTTTAATGTGAGGATGTTGATTGGCGGGAAGTGAAAGAGATAGCTACTGAACTGATTCACCCCTATCCCCACATAAATTATGTGCGGGGCGAGGAGATTGTGGGTAATTGGGATTAAGAAGTCAGTAGTGATTCTGCAGGAATTTCTAATTCCTTATGGAGTTTTTTCATCATCTTTACAGTTAAATTTCTTTTTTTCTGCAAGACCTCGGAAACTCGATTTTTCCCGCCTAGGTAGGGAGCCACGTCCGTTTTACTGAGTCCAAGCTGCTCCATCCTGAACTTAATAGCTTCCACGGGGTCCGGCGGTAATATTTTGTGTACTTTTTCCTCGTATGCTTCGACGAGTGTCGTCAGCACTTCAAATTTATCACCTTTGGGAGTATTCGGTTTGGCATCCCATAGCTTTTCAATGAGTTTCAGAGATTCCTCGTAATCTTCTTCAGTCTTGATTGGCTTAATCTGCATAGCTAAATCTCCTTCGCGTTTATCTTATCGTACTGTTTATGGGTTCCAATAAATCTGATATAAATTATTTTGAAATTATATTTAACTGCCACAACGATTCGATACTTGTTGCCACATATGTTAAATACGACTCTGTTGTTTCCAATAATACTCGCATTATGATAATGCTCTTTGACTTCTTGGGGGGATGCCCAATTTGCCTTTTTAGCCTCAGAATACCAGGCCCGTAAAGCTTGTTCTGAATCCTGGTATCTGTAATCTTGCCAGAACCGCCGTAATGTTCTTCTCGCAATCACTCTCATTGTTATAATATACCCCATAATTCCCAATATGGGAACTATTTTTTTTGCTGCGCAAAAAAAATAGTTTTGAACATTCTATCAATATCGGTTATATAGAAAAAATAAAGGGTGACCGATATTTGATATAGCTCTTTATACAAGACAACTATTTTTCCGGAGGAAGAATAGTAAATATGAGCAAACAAGATCGCCGTGATTGGTGGTCTCCTGGAAGAAGAAGGGATTGAATTATACCGGAGTTATATCTCTCCATCCAGGGATTAAATAAAAATTTCTTTCTACCTCTTGATTTTTTTAATGGTGTGGCATCTTTACCCGATTCAGTTTTGACAATAGATAAAAATGTTGCACGTGGTTTCAATGGTGTTTAATTACTCATTGTAGGCCGTGGAACAATACTATTATTTTTCCCCGGGAAAATAATATTGAGAAGATCTCTCACCCCTTCGGGGGTTCGAGATCCAAAAAATCTTCGATTTTTTGGAGAGGTGGCAGAGCATGGTTGCCAAAGGTCTGGCTTTAGACGGGAAAGCGGCGGATTGCTAATCCGTTTCCAGGGATTTTATAATTCCTTCCAATTGATGGGGAAATGGCCACAAGTAATTAATGTCAAACAAGTTATAAGTCTTAACTCGTATTATCTTTCGTCATCATTTAAGCATTTTCTGGTTACTATATGGTCACTGTAAAAAAGGACGGTTCAATCAATAGAGAACCGTCCCCTTTTCTTTTCTGATTCAATTGTATTACCGAGTTACTGGAATATCCCCTGAAGTGCCGAAGTATACCCTTGTAAGACTTCTTATTGCCCATAAGTCCGAAGAGCTTCTGAATATACCTATATCATCAGTTGAATCACCATTATAGTCAGCAGGAACTGACTGATCAGAAGATGATCCAAAGTAAGTTCGTGTCACACCCCGGATCTCCCATAAATTTGAAGAAGGACGGAATACACCCACTTCCCATGTCCCGTTTCCGTCATAATCCCCTTGCACGGACTGAACGCTACGATTCCCGAAGTATATTCTAGTGACATCTCTGATTGCCCAGAGTCCGGAAGGGCTGCAAAAGATTCCAATATTCTTAGAACTATTCCCTATATAGTAGCCAGGGACTGGGACGTCAGCTTTTGCCCCGAAATAAGCTCGGGTTATACCTCGAATCGCCCACATATTTGATGATGAGCGAAATACCCCTACTTCCCATGTCCCGTTGCCATCGTAATCTCCTTGTACTGGAAGGTCATTGGCACTTCCGAAGTAAACTCTTGTGATAGGCCTGATTGCCCAGAGTCCGGAAGAATGGCGGAATATGCCGATCTCAGTTGTTCCATTCCCATTATAATCTCCGGGTACGGTTTCATCTGCTGCCCTACCAAAATAGATACGCGTTATCCCCCGAATTGCCCAAAGACCGGAACCTCCCCTGAAGATGGCGATGTCAGAGGTCCCATCACCGTTATAGTCGTAAATCCAGGGTTGGGCCTGAGAAATGGGGGAAGGAACAGGTGAAATACTTGGAGTTGGGATCGGTGTAATGCTTGGAGTTGGTACAATGCTTGGCGTCGGCGTTATAGGTGGTGTGGAGGATGGAGTTGGGGTTTTAGTGGGAGGAGGAGTAACTGATGGCGTCGGTGCCGTAGTGGGCAAAGGAGTCAGAGTTGCCGTTGGAATTGGAGTCAACGCGGGTGTGAGAGTAACAGTTGGTGTGGGTGTCATAGATGGTACGGGAGAGATACTAGGAGTAGGACTGGGAGTCACTGAAGGCGTCGGGCTTGGTGTTACGGATAGAGTTGGGGTTGCCAACGGGGTTGGCGTCGGGGGGCCTATGAGGATCAACCTGCTAATGAAGACGTCACGGCCGCCGCCGAGGATCGCCTGGTAGGGGTTTTCCGTGGGGAAATCGGAAGAATAAGTAGATCCGGTGATATAGGCCGCACCGTCCATTCCCAGGTCGATTCCCCTCCCAGTATCCGAGGCGCTACCGCCGAGGAAGGTGGAATAGGCGAGAGCCGAACCGGTGGAGGAGAAAGCGCTTATGAATGGGTCACTGGTACCTCCTCCGTAGACCGCCTGGTACGGGTTTTCCATGGGGAAGTCGGAAGAATAGGTAAGCCCGACGACAACGGCCGCGCCGTCCGTCCCCACGCTGATTGCTGCCCCATACTCCTCGTCGTTCCCCCCAAGGTAAGTGGAATAGGAGAGGGATGAGCCGGTGGAGGAGAGAGCGCTCACAAAGACATCACGATTTCCGCCGAGGTGGTCCGCCTGGTAAGGATTTTCCGTGGGGAAGTCGAAAGAATAGGTATCCCCGGTTACATAGGCCCTTCCGTCCGTCCCCAGGCAGATTCCACGCGCGATATCCATCTCAATCCCCCCGAGGAAGGTGGAATAGGAAAGGGCCGAACCGGTGGAGGAGAGCGCGGTCACGAAAACGTCGCGATCTCCGCCATGGACCGCCTGGTACGGGTTTTCCGTGGGGAAGTCGAAAGACCAGGTATATCCGGTGACAGCCGCCGAGCCGGTCGATCCCACGCTGATTCCATGCCCGATATCGGAAGCGCTCCCCCCGAGGTAGGTGGAATAAGAAAGGGCCGAACCGGTGGAGGAGAGAGCGCTCACAAAGACGTCGTCAGTTCCGCCGCCAGGTACTGCCTGGTAGGGGTTTTTGGTGGGGAAGTCGGTAGAACGGGTACTCCCGGTGACATAGGCCGTTCCGTCCGCCCCCAGGCTGATTCCATACCCTTCATCTAATTGGTTTCCCCCGAGATAGGTAGAATAGAAGAGGGCCGAGCCGGTGGAGGAGAGAGCGCTCACGAATCCGTCAATCCATCCGCCAGCGTGGGCCGCCTGGTACGGATTTTCCGTGGGGAAGTCGGTAGAAGCTGTATCCCCGAAGATATAGGCAGTGCCGTCAGTCCCCAGGCTGATTCCCTCCCCGGATTCATTGTCGCTCCCCCCGAGGTAGGTGGAATAGAAAAGGCAAGAGCCGGTGGAGGAGAGAACGCTCACGAAGGCGTCATAATCTCCACCTCCACCTCCAAACCCCGCCTGGTACGGATTTTCCGTGGGGAAGCCGGAAGAATATGTATTTCCGGTGATATAGGCCCTCCCGTCGGGACCCACGCAGATTGCCTCCCCCTGATCATTGGAGCTCCCCCCGAGGTAGGTGGAATAATCAAGATTCAATGTTTGCCCCAGAAGTAAGCTAGGCTGAAAAGTGGCAAGGGAGACAATAACTATGATCCAGAATATTTTATTTTTCATGGCTATTACTTATCCTTCTTTAAAGAGAAAAACCCAGCCGGATAATTGCATCCTGCTGGGTAGTAGACAAAATTTTTTTGTAACTCAAACTTTTCATATACTTGAAAGAGTAGAGTTCACACCAAAACTAAAAATATACCAACTCCTCTGTCATTAGTCAAGAAAATAATATGAAAAGAATATGATATTTCTTTCTCCACAGACACCCCAAAACTCTTCCCCACCACGGCTCCACCAGAGTCTCCTACTGCCGAACATACTTCAGGTCAATACATCCGGGTTCGGTTAGTATTAAGATAATCTCACACGTCAATAGTATTTATTGCTATGGAAATTACATAGAATAGAGGGGGCTCCGGTGTTTCGTCTTAGTCGGAGGTAATCATCGATAAAATCTTTTAATGACTTGTGATCATCCATGGGCTGAAGGATATTTACCCCCTCTCGGCTCAGGTGCTCTTTGAGTTGATTTTCATATTCATTGGCTAACCGTTTGTTCTTGATTCTCCCGGGGACCTTTCGTACAATGCGCCTGCCTTCGAAAGACTGAAGAATATACTGGTTCTCACTCTTGTATTATTTTTAAAGATTTGTTATCTTGGCCCGATAATTTAATGGATAGATGAAGATATCTCACCCTTTTGGGGTTCGAGAATAAGATCTCTCACCTCTTCGGGGGTTCGAGAATAAGATCTCTCACCCCTTCGGGGGTTTGAGAATAAGATCTCTCACCCCTTCGGGGGTTCGAGATCCAAAAAAATCGAAGATTTTTTTGGAGAGGTGGCAGAGCATGGTTGAATGCGGCGGATTGCTAATCCGTTGTACTGGTATAAACCGGTACCGAGGGTTCGAATCCCTCCCTCTCCGTTATATTATTTTTGCGAAGCAAAAATAATAATAATATGGATGAAACAACCGGACACCTGGAAACTGGAAAGGCTGAGAAGGCATGGTTTGGAATAGCGGTTGTGGGGGTGATCGCAGCCGCTGGTTCGATTTATCTTTGCTATTATTGTCAAATAGAAGAATATGGCAAAGCATCTTGGCCGGTGATTACTGCCGGATTGGGGTTGATCATAGCGTTTTGTGTATTGACGGTAACTTTAATCGTCGGTATAAAGGCGCTCATCATTAGTCGTCAGCGAAGATTTTGGCTGGTCTCAACGATGATTATATCCGGGATATCGCTGATAGGACTGGTTGGGATATTAATTATTGGAATTATTCTGTGATTTATTCTTGCCGCATAAAGCGAAAAGAATATATGTGCCTGTAGCTCAATTGGATAGAGCGTCTGGCTACGGACCAGAAGGTTGGGGGTTCGAGTCCCTCCAGGCATGTAAATCCAAATAGCGGCTTTGCCGCTATTTGGATGTTTTGAAAAATGACTGTCATCTTATGGTTGAGAGAAGATAGTTTGAAATGCTAACAATCCAGATTGAGTTTAGTAACAGCAATCTTAAGCGTTGGTTGGGGTCCTCGATTGGTTCATGGCCATCGGGGACCTTTTTTTATAATTAGAACGTATTTTAAATGAGTGACCTTGCATCTCAAGATAATGTTGATTATGATGCCTTGATGGCATTGGCTATCAAGGAAGCGGAAAGAGCTGCCGAGAGTGAGGATATACCGATTGGCTGCGTAATTATTCATCAGAACAGGATAATCGGCCGGGCACATAATCAGATTGAATTACTCAAAGACGCGACGGCTCACGCGGAGATGATTGCCATAACTCAGGCGGAGAGCGCTATTGGTGACTGGCGTTTGAATGATTGCACTCTCATAGTAACCAAAGAACCCTGCCCGATGTGTGCCGGGGCTATTCTTTTAAGCAGGATCGGGATGGTGGTGTATGGGGTTCCTGCTCCCCGGGATGGCGCGGCCGGGAGCGCGATAAATATTCTTAACAACCCGGCACTGGGGAGTTCGGTTAAATGCATTGGTGGAGTTCTGGAGGAGGAATGCCGATGGCTACTTCAGGAATTTTTCCAGAGAGTAAGGAAAAAGCCAAAGAGAGGAGAAGAAATACGCGCGAAAGGTTTCGAATCAAGTGATAAATCTATAGAATAAGATATATAATATTAGATAAGATCACTCACCCCTTCGGGGGTTCGAGATCCAAAAAAATCAAAGATTTTTTTGGAGATGCGAGAGCGGTTGCCGAAGGTCCGGCTTTAGACGGAAATCGGGCGGCCGGAGGTTTCGAACGAAGTGAGAAATCTTGAAATATTTTGGTGGTTATATATTATCCGATGTTGTGGCGGTGAGTTGTATGTGGGAATTGCTCAAGACGTTGAAGCGAGGGTTATCCGGCATAATAGAGGGTTGGCTTGCCGTTATACAAAATATAGGTTACCGGTTAGCTTGATATACAAGGAAAAATGTGGGGATTATAAAGATGCTCGCAAGAGGGAGAGTGAGGTTAAAAAGTTTAGCAGGAAGAAGAAGCTTGCGTTGATTTCGAGATGAAAAGATTTCTCACCCCTTCGGGGGTTCGAGAATAAGATCTCTCACCCCTTCGGGGGTTCGAGATCCAAAAAAATTAGTAATTTTTTTGGAGAGGTGCGAGAGCGGTTGAATCGGGCGGTCTCGAAAACCGTTGAACCTTTACGGGTTCCGTGGGTTCGAATCCCACCCTCTCCGTAATAAGAAAAAGTTAGCCAAGAACCCTAATTCCGTGGGTTCTGCGCCAGAGGCGGATCAGCCTCTGGCTGAAGCCTCCGGCTGAGAATCTCACCCTTTCCATCATATTATTTTTCCGCAGGAAAAATAATATAGTCGATCATGACCGCGAGCCGGCCATCTTTCTCGATCAGTCGGAGGTAGATCCGCGTTTTTCCCCGTTCCCAGATTGTCTCCGGGCTGATGGACTTTCGTAGAACCAGAGCATATAGATCTTCTGGATTGGCGGGATCGAGATCTCCTGTATACATCTCATCTTTTGGACCCATCTTTACCTCGGACGGATCCCCGTACTGCTTCAGCATGAAGGTCCGGATTGTCTCATAATCCTTGACGATCGTATCCTGTTGGGCTGTCTCGATCGAATAGAGACCCCGGTTCAGCTTGCCATCATCAAAGAGATAGAAGATTGAGGCATTGATCCTGGCGATCTCTCCTTCGTAGATGAGTACCTCCGGCATCTCTCCGGTAAGTTGGCTGGCTGGCTCCGTCTTCTTCACCTGCTCCGGGCTCATACCCCAGCTAACCTTCCGGAAGTCAGTTTTTCCCTCGGCCAATCTGGCACCAATGGAGAAGAGAGTTATTGTGATCACCCCTGCTAAAAATAGATGTTTCATTATTATGCTCCTATTATATATTAGCTCCTTTTGGTCGCCAATTTATGTTTTGAACAGAGAATATAGTTTATATTATGCCTGCAATTTTGGTTCAGTGCTTGCGCATTATTCTTTTTCTTCCCCCACCGACTTATTTATCGGGGCAGAAAACAAGAATACACTTAACCAATTATATTATACCATAAAATACTCTGGATGCCACGATAGATACGCTATTATTCTATTTTATAGAATCATTAATGACTCTATTTATGATCCGGTCTATGTAAGCTTTCAGTGAACCCCGTCCTCTCGTAGCGGCAGCCTTCAGGCTGCCATTAGTGGCGACCTGAAGGTCGCCGCTACGAGCACGGGGCGATGGGGTTCTGAAAGCTTACCGGTCTATAGCCGTCAATTAGCGGGAGGAAAATATGCCTGAAATAACAGTCAATGGAATATCGTATTATTATGAACTACATGGTAAAGGTAAGCCGCTGGTATTCATTGCCGGCTATGGGGCCAATCATATCGCCTGGAGATATGTCTACCCGGCATTTATAGATAGCTATCGGGTACTGCTCTTCGACAATCCCGGTTCGGGTCGAACCCGGGATCGGGGAGAGACCCTGACGACGGAGGCCATGGCCGATGGATCGGCGGATTTAATCGATGCTCTTGAACTGGATAATCCCCATATTATCGGCCATTCGATGGGAGGCGCCATCGCCCAGGAGCTGGCCATCAAATACCCGGATAAGATCGATCACCTGGTCATTGTAAATTCCAGCTCCCGCTGGAATGGCCGGACCTTGATGGCCACGCAAGGTCTTATTGACGCCATTAAATGCGGTGCCTCTCTTGACTGCCAGCTTGAGATCAATATGCCCTGGCTCTTCGGAGATAAGGCCCTGGCCGATAAAGATAGGACGGCCGCACTGCGGGAGATGATACTCGATAATCCGACTCCCCCGTCGCTCAAAGAACTGGAGCGGCAATACCAGGCTTTATTGGAATTTGATTCCTCGGGCTCGCTTGATCAGATCAAAGCGCCCACCCTGGTAGTTATATCGGATAACGATATCCTTGCTCTCCCGGCGGAATCGGAAGAACTGGCGAAAAAAATCACTGGTGCCCAAATCGCGAGACTTCCCGGAGGACACGTGAGCGAGTATGAAGAACCGGAAAAATTGACGGCTGCAATCCGGCAGTTTCTAAAATAGAAATATTATGAAAAAAATAATGACATTGATATACCTGTCCATCCTTATTGCCGCACCGCTATCCGTCTCCGGTCAGGATGGTTTCTTTCGTATCTTCGAACCAATGACAGGGAATAAAAAGATTTCCCTTGCCGGCAGCGCCTCGTCGAGTTCGCGGGAGGACGTTAAAGATCAAGATACCGGCCTGGAAGACTCACGCTGGGAGACATCGATCTTCATTCCCGTGGACCAAACCCGGGATCGGGAATGGTCCGTGGTCTCACGTGTCGGACTCCGGGATCTTAATACCCGGGCCATACTTCCCGATACGGGAGAGGCGGTCCCATCAGAACTCTGGGACCTTAATTTTGGGGTCAGCCATCGTGAGCGCCTGCCGGGGGACTGGATAATCGGGGGTGATCTCTTCGTCTCCTCCCCTTCCGACCGGCCTTTTTATGGCTGGGATGAGATGGCGATCATGCTCAACGGCTATCTCACTATCCCCGCGGCAGATCGGGATTCCTGGGTCTTCTTCCTCAACTATTCCACCAACCGGGAGTTTCTCCCCCACGTTCCCATCCCGGGCGCGGCGTACTTTTACGCCCCTTCCCGGGAGTTCAACGCTCTGGTCGGGATACCGCTTGTCTTTCTTAACTATAGTCCTCTCTCCGGACTGCAACTGCGAGCGTTCTATTTTCCCATCCACAGTATATATGCCGGGTGCGAGTACGATCTCAGTGAGATAATCGGCATCTTTACCTCCTTCCGCTGGGAGAACGAACAGTATTACCGGGCCGCCAGAGAAGACAAAGATGACCGTCTCTTCTGGTATGAGAAACGGGTTGAAGCCGGTATCAAGCTTAAACCAGTCGCCGATCTCGAAGTGACCATATCCGGAGGTTACTCTTTCGATCGTTTCTTCTTCGAAGGTGAAAGCTACGCCGCCGACCGGACGGATAACCGGATTGACGTCGGCGATGGTCCCTTTCTCGCCGTCCGGGCCGGCATGAAGTTATAGTTATATTATCATCGCGAGATCGCATAAATTATCCGTTGCTATGACAATAAATGCCGTTATAGCAGCACAATCGAAGAGATACTGGCGGAATTTAAAGAAGCTGTCCCTCAATGGAACCTTCTGATCCGGATGAGTTTTTTATCTCCGGAGATGAAAGAATTATATAAGGAACTTTTAAATTACCGTTTAATGGTTCTGGGATTTTAAGAAAGCACCTATTTTTCACCTTGTTACCGGGAGATCCTACTGGCAATCTCCTTACTTTTCTTCAAGAATACTTACCTCCAACTGCTGGACTCCGAATTTTATAGCCCTTCTTTTTTCATCGCGATGTCAACCCGGTTACAACAACCCAGATACGATCACGGGGCAACGGGGTTTACTGAAAGCTTACAAAATCACGTTACTGTTGATTTATACTTCCTAGTGTATTCCATGGACTTCGTGATCCTCAGTAATTAATTTAGGCACGATATAACATACCACGGTAATTCAGATTCAACAATACGAGCATAGTGGAGGTCCAGTTAAAAAGTATTAATATTAATCCGCCGGTATATGCTAAATTATTAATAGGGAAGGTTCTCTGTCATTTTGTGTGGGTTAAAAGGCTAATTTAAACCACGAAGGACACGAAGATCACGAAGAAGATATGGATATAAGATAGCCTTACCTATCCAGTATGCGTCGACAGATCAGGTGCCCATTTGATGTAGTGGTTTGTACTACAAATACTTGTATTAAACTATCCCTCAAAAGCAATCAAACCGTGGTTGATTTGCCGAATCGGTTCTAATCTATGTGAGTATTATCCTTCGTGATCTTCGTGTCCTTCGTGGTAAATAATATATGTTGCTACCCACACAATATGACTGAGAACCATAGGGAATAACTCCATAATCTGGAGGAGATGCAGGATGAAAGACAAGGAAATGAATAAAGGGCAGCTTCTCAAGGAACTGGACGGGCTGCGGCTGAGGGTAGCTGAGCTGGAGAAGCAGCAGGCCCTCGATACACCCGATGGAGATAGATTAAAAGATGGTGTAGGAATATTCGGGCTCCTCTTTGAAGAGTCCGGGGAGGGGATCCTGGTGGCTGATATCCAGACCCGGGAATTCAGGTACGCCAATCCAGCCTTGTGCGGGATGCTGGGATATACGATGGAGGAACTCATCGGGATGAAGGTGAATGATATTCACCCGAAGGAGAGCCTGAAGCAGGTAATCTCCGTATTTGAGGCCCAGGCTCGAAATGAAAAAAGATTCGCGGAGTCTATCCCCTGCTTGAGAAAAGATGGTTCGATATTTTACGCGGACGTCAACACGTTCATGACACTGGTCGGCGGCAGACGGTGTAACATTGGCTTTTTTGTCGATACTACCGATCGGAGGCAAGCAAAGAAGGCGCTGAAAGAATCTGAAGAAAAATTCCGGATGATTGTTGAAGGAATGACCAGTGGTGTAGTGGTCTATGAAGCGGTTGACGGCGGGAATGACTTCGTCATTCAAAAGTTTAACTGCGGTGGGGAGAGGATAGAAGGAATCAAGAGGGGAGATGTTATCGGACGCCGCGTCACCGAAGCTTTTCCGGGGGTGGAAGAGTTCGGCCTCCTGGAGGTACTCCGGCGAGTGTGGAAGACCGGACAGTCTGAATATTTCCCCTTAACTTTCTACCAGGATAGCAGAATATCCGGCTGGCGGGATAATTTTGTCTATAAGCTGCCGTCCGGAGTGCTCGTGACAATCTACGACGACACCACCGAGCGGCAGCGGTCGAGAGCCCTTACCCGTATCCAGCTTGGACTGGCCCAGTCCCTGAGCAGCACGACCGACCTTTTCGCGGGAGTTCGCCTCTGCCTGGAAGCCGCGCTGGCTGCCTCGGAGATGGACTGCGGCGGAGTTTACCTGGTGGATAAGAAGACCGGCGCCCTCACTATGCTCATACACAGTGGATTGTCACCCGAGTTCCTCGCGGAGGTTTCTTACTATCCCCCGGAATCGTTCAATGCCCGCCTGATCCTGGAAGGGAAACCGGTATATACCGAATACGGCAAACTGGAGATCACCAAAAATATCGACCGGAAACGGGAGGGGATCAAAGCCATCGCGCTCCTCCCTCTACTGCATGAGGAACGGATAATCTCCTGCATTAATGTCGCCTCCCACTCCATGAACAAAGTCCCTGGCTATGCCCGGACTGCTCTGGAGACTATCGCCGCCCAGAGCGGCAACGCGATCGCCAGACTGGAAGCGGAGTCCGCGCTGCGCCACGCGGATAAACGCTACCGGGATCTTTACCAGGGGAGCCGGGATGCCTACGCGATGGTAAACATGGAGGGGAGGGATCTGGAATGGAATACGGTTTTCGAGAAGATGCTCGGTTACACCGGAGAAGAGTTGAGCAAGCTCACTTACCGGGATCTTACCCCCGAGAGGTGGTGGGCAATAGAAGAGAAGATAATCCAGGAGCAGGTACTGGAGCGGGACTACTCGGATCTATATGAGAAAGAGTATCGGAAGAAAGACGGCACCATCGTTCCGGTAGAGCTGCGGACATATCTTCTCAGAGACGCTGCCGGTGTGCCGGCCGGGATGTATGCTTTTTTGAGGGATATCACCGATCGGAAGAAGCTGGAACTCGAATTGCAGAAGGCGCAGAAATTAGAATCGCTGGGAGTTCTGGCCGGCGGGATCGCCCATGATTTTAACAATGTTCTTATGGCTATGATTGGATACCTCTCACTCGCCAAGCAGAAAGTTAAACTGGATGGAGAAGCATATTGCCTGCTCTCTTCTGCTGAGACCGCTTTCGGTAAGGCCCGAAAACTTACCCTGCAGCTCCTTACTTTCTCGAAAGGCGGCCAACCGGTGAAGAAAGTCGTACAGCTCTCCGGGCTGATCGAAGAGTCGGTTGAGTTCTCCCTCAGCGGTTCTCAATCCACCTGTACCTTCTCAATCGCTGATGATCTCAATCCGGTCGAGGCCGATCCCGGCCAGATAGAGCAGGTCATTAACAACCTGATCATCAATGCCGCCCAGGCCATGCCCGGCGGAGGGGTGATAGCGGTTACCGCCGAGAATATAAATATCAGTGAAAAAGATAAGCTGCTGCTTGAATCCGGTCCTTATATCCGTATAACCATAAGGGATAATGGAACCGGTATCCCGGACAAGTATATAAGCCGAATATTCGATCCCTACTTTACCACCAAGAACCAGGGGAGCGGCCTGGGATTGGCCTCTGCCTATTCGATCATTAAAAATCACGGAGGCTTGCTTACCGTGGAGTCGGACCAGGGCGGGACTTCATTCTTCATCCTCCTCCCCGCTTCATCCAAGGAGCCCATCGCGTCAAGCCGGAATAAAGAGAGTATCACCTCTGGCAAGGGCAAGGTCCTCTTCATGGACGATGATGAGATGATCAGGAGTTCAATGACCATGATGATAGAGTATCTCGGCTACCGGATAGATACCGCCGCCACCGGCAAGAAGGCCATTGATAAATTTCGTCATGCGCGGGACTCCGGTTCGCCTTTTGACATAGTTATCCTGGATTTAACCATCCAGGGCGGCCCCGGTGGTGAGGAAGTGATCAAGGATCTTCTCAAGATAGATCCTGAAGTCAAAGCGCTGATCTCAAGCGGTTACTCCACCCATCCGATCATGTCTGATTACAGAAAATACGGCTTCAGCGGAGTAATGAAGAAACCCTACCGGGTAGAAGAATTAAGCAACATCCTCAGCAGATACTGTGGTCAGAAGCCATAGCGGATACCGGTATATGCGTTGGTATCTCTCCTGAACTGGCCAAAGAAACTCCAGTTATCTTCACCCCAGAAGATATTTCCTCCGATCTCCGCCGCCCAGTGGTCGTCAATCTTATAGTGGATGTTGGGGCGGAAGTAAAAATCCTTATCGGAAGGGGAATAATATCCGAAGAAGGATAGCATTAAATTCTGCTGCATGAGCAGCTTGGTCAGGCGGAGGGTGAGGACATGGCGGGCCTCATCCCGGGGGTGCTGCCCGGGGGAGAGCATATCCCGGTATTCATCGTACTGGAGCATATACTCCAGGTAGTACTGGAGCCCCGCGGTAAAGTCGGTGGCGATCTCCTGCTCGTAACCGGCCAGAAAGCGGAGTTCATTGTTCTTGGCCATTGGATTGGAGCCGTTTCTGTTCTCCTCCGAGTCATAGTAACCGAACTCCAGATTGGCAATCCCCGGTCCCGCCACACCCCGGATACTGCCGCCGTAAACCGCCAGACGGGGGAAGGTAGCCTTTCCGGTGGCTGGATCCATCCCGGCTGGACTCTTCCAGTAGCCCCGGTAGCCGTAGAGCGCGGCTTCGTACCCTCCGATATTTCGGGAGAGCCGGAGAGCCAGTTCGTCATCGGTGAACCAGGAGTTGCGGTTGACAGCCTGGACTATCGCGTCGCGTCCGGCGATTCTTCCCAGCATCGGATTGTAATAGGAGATTCGACTTCCATTGATGTAGCGGTCAGAATTGAAACGGGGGGTGTAGATCAGATCGGCGTTAAAAAGCTCGGTAAAGAAAGATGCTCCTGCGGCGTCGGAGGGGGCCTTGAGATATTCGGTATCCCGGCCTATGAAGAATGACTGCCAGTCTTTCGGGAACATATCATTGATGAAGAGCATATCTCCGGTCCCCCAGGTCAGGATCTGGCGGCCGATCTTTAGGTCCATGAAATCAAGCGGGGTGACGGCAAACCGGGCCTCCCGGAGATCGAGCCAGCCCTGGCCGGTTTCCAGGTTGATCGTCTGGTGGTCATAGACCGGATCATAGAGGAGATCGGTTCGGATCCGGACTGAGGCCCGGTCCCAGCCTTTTTCTCCTTCCAGCTGAAGACGGACTTCCCCGAGGGATAGATCTTTCTCATAGGGGTCATTCTGAGTCCGCGCGCCGATCCTCCCCTCGCCAAAGCCGGAGAACTCAAACGGCAGGCGGAAAGGTTTCTCCTCCTGGTCCGGTAAAAGATCCGGCCCGCTCTTTGCTATGCCGGATGGGATCTCCGGTTCTTCGGAGGATTTGTTATCGAACAATCCGGCTGGCGGCGCCGGCTCGATATTCGCCGGTTGTGTTTTGATTGCCAGGCCAGTAGGAAGTGTTGGTTCCTCTTCGGCGTGGAGTGGTATGATAATCGAAAGAGAAAGCAGATGGATTATTATTAAATTAATGATTTTAGCCATTATTAGATTGCGCCTCCCGCGCTAGCTTATTGCTTAGGAATTTTCAGCCTGAGGCTGATTCGCCCCTGGCGCACAATAAATTCTGAAACAGCCATAAAAAAATCTTGAAAATAGCTTGATTTAATTATTTTATTATTTTCCCGATTTCTTGCGCGTCTTCAGGATGATCTCGTCGATTTCTACTTGTTCTGAGAGGCCCAGTAGGTATAGAACGCATTCAGCCACGTCGTCGGCCTCCATCATCCAATCCGTTCCCCGTGGGTTACCCTTCTGGAAATCCGTGGCTACGCTGGCCGGACAAACCGCCGTCACTCTGATATTATAGTTCTTAGCTTCCAGTGCCAGGCACTTTGTGAAACCCAGTGCTCCCCACTTGGAGGCGCAGTAAGCAGCCCGGAGAAGAAACGCCTTGGTCCCGGCCTGACTGATGATCGGGATGATCGCGCCGGACATTTGATCCTTCATTATCTTTAATGCTTCACGAGAGGTAATAAAGACTCCCGTCAGGTTGGTTTCGATATCCCGGTTCCAATCCACCAGTGAGGTCTCCACCGTCGACGCCAGTGTGGCTTCTCCAGCATTGGGGATGCAGATGTCGAGTCGGCCAAACTGTTCCCGAATCTCCCGGAAGAGATCCGCCTGCTGATCTTCACTTCGAACATCGACTGCCTTCCAGAAGGCCCCATCTGTTTCCCGGTTTAGAGCCTCCGTTGTGGCGGAAAGCGTCTCCTCATTCCGCCCGCAGATGGATACCCGCACGCCGGACCGGGCCAAGGCCAGGGCAATGGCTTTCCCGATCCCCCGGTTCCCTCCCGTTACCAGAGCTGTTTTTCCCGTTAGATTTGGTTGTGGCATCATTGTTCTCCTTTATTCATTAGTCTCTATTTCTTTTGTTGGTGTAGGATAGTTTATCACAATATATTTTTCCTCAAGATCTACCTGAGATACTTCCTGGGCGATTTGCGAAGATACCTTTCCGTGAATATCTCCTCCGGCAGACCGATGTCATACTTTACATTCTTATAGGATATCGTGGTCTCACTGCCGGATTTCAGATTTTTCATGCTGGCCTTGGTAACTGTGGGATTTCCCTGAATGGTATCTACTCTCAGTGCCGTATATTCCCGGTACTTCTCCCCATTCTTGTTGAAGTATTCGATCTTTATCGGAATAAAGGTATCCTTATGGATCCACATGATAAAGTGGTCGAACTCCACCGAGGATGGATCCTTGGGAGTGTTCTTGAGGAGATAATAATTATCGGTGGTCTTCTCCAGTTCATGGACATCTTCGTTGATATTTCTTCCCGAGACATCTTCATAGAAAAAATCTGAGCCCACAAAACTGGTTCGTTTCTCAGTGCCCGAGATCCGTTTTACCAGATCCAACGCGGGGAGATAAAGCCAGCGGTCATCTTCAGTGCCCTGGTCGGCATGTTTCCAGACCATGAAGGCCATCTTGTTGACATCAGCCGGGCGCTTGAAATATATGTAAAATTTCTGATCGCCCATATAGTTATCATTGCCTTCCGGATTATTGGGGTCGGGCTGGTCCAGCCGCAAGATGGAAAACTGTCGGTTACGGGTCCGTCCCTGATTATCCTTGATCTCCATTGAGACCTGGGCTCTTCCGTCCTTGGCCTGATAGTAAGCGACCTGGTTGGTATTGTTGACAATCTCATCCACTGACAACGGTGCGGCGGCTTTATTCTCCTCCGCGACGGTGATGTTCAATGCGAACAATGAAATCAGCACCGCGCTACCTGTTACATATAGTAAATGCTTCATGACTACCTCCTTTTTAGAATTAGCGGCTGGGCCGCTAATGTTAGTTTTGAAAAATGACTGTTATCTTTCTATAATTTAGCTTCGCAACTTTTTTGCCACTAAGACACCAGGGTACAAAGAAAAGAATTAAATGTTTAATAGCTATGCCTCTTCTTATTCCCTTGTTTTTTCTTAGTGTCTTTGTGCCTTGGTGGCAGATTTATTGTAGTTATTCCGGTTCTTTAGCCCCGTCGCGTTTCTCTTCGATCTTCTCCGGTTCCGGAAGTTCCAGCCGGCATTTGGGACGGCGGGATGTAAAAAAGCAGGTTAAGACCAGCACGAGACTGATGCCCAGGCTACACCAGGAGAGGGTATTCCATCCTACCTGAAGAAAAGACTGGATATTGACCGCCAGCAGTGCCACCAGGGCGACGCCGGAGACGGAGCAGGTGATATGATCACAGGTTATGCAGTAAGCTTTTGTCTCGGGGAAGACATATTTTTCCAGGAGACTGATCAGGGAAGGTAAGATGACCAGAGTAGCCACTCCAGCGGTGAGAAGAATAGCGGCGATGAAGAATCCCACCGTCTGATAGGGGACCAGGGGCGCCAGCAGGAGCGGGAGGAAACCCACTCCAATCACGATCACATTTCTGGTGATCGCCCGGGCCGGCTCGGAAAAAACCGCCCCCAGGGCGTGCGCCCAGGAGCCGAAACATTCGTAAAGGCTGCGGCTTCGGGTGAGAAAGTGAATAGCATAATCTACTGCCAGTCCAAGGCTCAAAGAAGAGAGTACCGCGACCGGCATATCATAATCCTTTCCAATCAATCCGATAACTCCATAGATGAGGAGAATCGTAACTGTGAGGGGGATCATCGCCAGCATTCCCCAGAGAGCCGAGCGGTAGAGGAGGGTCATCATCAAAAAGACCGCGATGAAACTTCCCAGAAACGCCCGGAGCATCCCTTTAACCATCTTATCCTGCCAGATGACATTAATGTAAGTCAAACCGAACCAGTTGACTTGTACCCCAAAAGGCGGAGGGTTATCGGATATGTATTGGTCAACTTTCTCTACCAGTTGGGACATAGCGCGATTATCGCCGCTCTTCAACTGGATCCAGAGAATGGATTTCCGATAATCCGGGGTGGTAAAATGCCAGAGGTCACCGGGCCGATGACTGTTCTGAAAAGTGAGGAGGCATTGTCCTACCGCCGCGGCGGTTCCGGGGATTCTCAGATCTTTATCTTCTCCGGAGACCAGTTCCCGCCGGACCGTCTTGACAATGTCCACCAGGGAGTTTGACTTCCCCACTATTTTGGTGGTCAGGAGATATTTCTGCAGGTTTTCTATGTAGACCAGTGCCGCTGGCTGCTTGAATACCTCGCTCCTCTGGGATTCAGCGCTGATGGTCAGAAGTACTTCATCCCAGGCGTCAAACTCCTCATCCGGAGAGCTGTCGCTTTTTTGGGTGGCGTACTCATCCAGTCGTGATAGGAGCTGGTCGGGAGAGTCTACCTCTTGAGCCAGCCGGAGGGCTTCTTTCTCAACTGTGGTAAAAACCTGAATAACCCCGGAGACCGAATCTTTGAGTTTTCGGGCTTGCTGGGCCAGTCGATCTGAGAAATGCTCGGCATAATCTTCCGGGGACATAGTATTTTCCGGCGCCTCCAGGGCAAGATAGGCCATATAAGTTCCGGCAAAGTGCTCATTGAGAACTTTGTCTCCTACTCGAATGGGATGATTTGTGTCAAACCATTTGACGGGGTTATCATTAATCTGAATCTGAGTTATCCCATAAATGGCTACCGCCACCACTATTGCCACTACCGCCAGCACTATGCGCGGGTGTCGATAGGTGATACGACCGGTCAGGCCCAGCGCCCAGGTCATGATCAGGTCGGAGTGGACCCGGTGCTTTTTTAATTCAATTGTATCGTCAATCTCCCGGTCTTCTTCTTTCTCGTGGCGGGCACCGAAATTTTCCAGGGACTTATCGGGGATAAACATAATGTAAGCCGGAATAAAAACGATGGTCCAGAACCAGGCCATCATTACACCCAGCGCGATAAAGATACCGAAGACCTGCACCGGCGGGATGGGGATCAGAGCAAGCGAACCGAATCCCACTGCGGTGGTGAGAGAGGTGTAGAGCATGGGAGTGAAAAGTGTCTCCATGACACTGATGGTGGTCTTGCGGCGATCCTTGTTCTCCTGATAGCGGTCGGAAAATTCCGAGAGGATATGGACGGAATTGAGGACCGCGATCGGCATGATAAAGATCGGGATCATGGAACTCATGATATGAATGGTATTCCCGGTGATGATCAGCAGACTCATAGTGATAATCACCGCCACCATGGCCACGATCATCGGGGAGATAATCAGGATCAGTTTGCGGAAGAAGAAGAGCATAAGGAGGAAGATGATCAGCATGGCCAGGGGAGCGGATAAGGCCATCTGTTTGAACATCTCTACCCCGAAGGTATCCTCCGCTACCGGGAGCCCGGTAACGAAGTATTTTTCTTCCCCCGTAAATGAGGCGATCTTCTCTTTCAGTTTGGAATAGACCCGGTAACTCTGATCCTTGGCGGTGAGGGGAAGATAGATACAGAGAGCTTTCCCATCATGCGAGATTAGAGTGTCCTTCAGGAATGGGATCCGTTCGGCTTTCTTCCGCAGTTCCAGTGCTTGCGCCCCGGTTTGAGGGGGGGCTGGCATAAGCCACTCAAATTCTACCGTTCCCGGCCCGGCCTGGGCGATATTATCCACGGTCGAAGGGGCGATTATATCCTCCTCGATCACTCCCTTGAACTTGCCCGGGTGTTCTTCATCGGGCCAGCGGAGCGTCTTGGCGTATTCCGTCAGCTCATAAATTTTGGCCAGAGATTCCGGGTTGAAGACCCCTTCGGGATTGCTGTCATTTACCACCCCCAGGACCACCATATCGTAGAGGGTCATCTCCTTTTTCATCCGGCCATGAAATATCCGGACCGCCTCCTCCGCCGGGAGCATATTCTCCGGGTCGGTATCCACCTTGAGCGGGGAGAGAAATGTAAAAGCCCCCGGCCAGATGCTGGGCAGCGCCGCCAGAAGCGCTAAAATCAAAGTGAGGGAGACCATCACCCAGGTAATGGTCTTCGGACGTTTTATCGCGAAAGAAACTATTGAACTTCCAATCTTCATTATATTGCTCCTTGTAAGATTTCATCCATGTCAACCGGAACTTCCTTGGTCATTACTTTCCTAATTACACCGCTGAAAAATCTGCCTAATAGACTGGTGTTTTTGCGGTAAATTACGACCTTGCCGTCACGGTACTCCACAACCGCGAGTGCTGAGGGCATGAAGGTGGCTAAGGCGGGAAAGACGCGATTCACCGGGTAAGAATGGTTCGAGTTCCCGATCTTGAACTCGACCAGGCGAAAGGGCAGCTCACCTTTCTCCTTCTTCCGGTAGGTCAAGTTGTAATCCTTCTCGCTGGTAATGAACCAGCCTTTATCGTTGGTATCAACATTTTTCCGGATGGTCTCCAGGGTATCCTCGAAGCTAATCCGGCTGTCATCCTTGACGAAGAAAAACTTGCCGAAACGCGGCATCATCACTATGCCGATTATGCCTATTACTATCAGGCAACTGATAAAACCGATTATAAACATCATATGAGACTCCTTTATTAATATTTTAATTTATCCGGGTTATTCCTCAGAAACTTTATTATTTCCCTGATCCGTCCATCGGTCACCAAGTAACAGGTCTTTACCCCTTCTTTGCGGGGAGAGATGATTCCCCGGTTCCTCAACACTCCCAGGTGTTGGGAGACAGTCGATTGCGGTAGCCCCAGGCCAGCCACGACCTCATTAACATGGCAGGGATGCTTGATCAGCCCCTCCACGATTTTCAACCTGATGGGATGACCGAGAGCCTTTAATATTTCACTGAATTCCTGTAATTGATTTTCATCCATAGCATTAATCCAAATCTAATTATCGTAATATTACGATAATACGATAATTGGCGCAAGTACTTTTTTTATATTTTTTTGGAGGTAAACAATTTTGCCTCTGGGTCTACCGATTAAACATTTTCTGACGATCGTCAGAAAATGTTTAATCGGTTTTCGTGGTTTGAAGAAGTTGTTGGATTTCCGGGATTCTAATGGTAGCCGCACCTTTCAAGGTTCGCAATTGGCCGATTGCCGAATAATTGTATTTTAATGAACGCCCCGCAGAATACGGGGCGGCTACCAAAATCGGATTTATCGGGAGACTCAGAACTCTGTAGCCGAAGTTGTTGACCTCGGAGCTACCCTTCCGCGGTCAGCGACCGCGGCTACAACTTTGCCTGGTTTACCCTGTCCTGTAGCCGAGGTCGTTGACCTCGGAAGGTGAAAGCGCTGGGCCGTGTGATTTTGTTTCTCACCCATTACAACCTCGGATACACGATAGAGGAGATGGATAAGATTGTTGTCGGATAGTCTATCGACATAAAAGTGAAGATCTGGTAAGTTTGAATAGCTTACTGCTATGGAGTTCTGCTTCGGAATTTTAATAAACCGCGGATTAAACCCTCGGTTTACCGGGGTTTAATCCGCGGTTAAATAAGTTGCTGGTCTCGCCGTATTTACATCTCAAATTATAAAAAGAAAATTCTAAGTAAGCTTTCAGTGAACCCCTTCGCCCCGTGTTCGTAGCGGCGACCTTCAGGTCGCCACTAGTGGCAGCCTGAAGGCTGCCGCTACGAGAGAACATGGTTTACTGAAAGCTTACAATTCTAAGCAATGAAAAAGATTTATAAGATATTAATGTTGCTTGTATTATTGCAACTATCTCCAATTTTTGGAGAACCCGACCTGCTGGTCTCTTCAGCTAATGCGGCGAAGACTAATTACAATGTAAACTCAGAAAAAGTTTTATTAACAGCGAATGGATATAATTATACCGAAGGGCATTTTAATAAAGAACTTCGTTTTGTGGAATTTTTATTGGGAACCCCTATCTCCGCGACAGAAAGACAGGAGGGCTGGGAAGAGACCGCTATAAATTTTAATAGCAACCCCGCCGGTGTCTTGCAGGAAGTAAATAAGATAGACGCGCAGATGCAGCAGATTTACCGGATAACGGATGTAGCGCAAATTGGGAGAACGCGTTCCGCCCTGATAAGTCAGATCTATGCCGGGGCTCAGAATATGCAGGGAGGAGAGCAGCCCTTTATCGTAAAGTTACTATATAAATATGTACCTGTCCTTGCTATCGACTCGCAAAATATGCTGGCTTTTACCTATAAGGATTTTGAAGCCTACATCTATTTAATGCAGTTCAATGCTCAAATGTCAGGACAGAATGTTCAGTTCACCCCACAACAAATATCGGAGATGAAGAACTATTTAGTCCAGCAGTTTTATTACATGACTTTAGAACAAAAGCAAAATCTCTGTGGAATGCAGATTCAATACGAATATATTTCTAAGATCTATGATCGAATGACTCCCCAGCAGAAACAGCAGTGGCAAAATCAAATGCTCAGTCAACAAGCCTCTCAATATCAGAATTCTAATGGTCAGGGAGATGCTTTTGCCCGGGGCTATAATCAGGCACAACAGAATAGCTCCTATGATGTACAATGGCCGGAAGGGGTAAATAATAAAGCGGAAAAACAAGCCTATTTACAAAAAATGAGAAGTAATATGAATTCCAACGCGGCCAGCATGAATATTTATCATGATACGATGATGGGTAATCATGCCACGATGCTCAATACCATTGAGAATTTCGGTGATACCGGAGTGTATTGGGAATATAAATAATAGATACAAGGAAAGATTTAAAGATGCAATAACAACGATTTTTAATCTTTCTTAAGTTTTTCTTAGTGTCTTTGTGCCTTTGTGGCACATTTATTGTCCCGAGACTTAATTATGAAACAACTCAGGATCCCGAAGTATTTCGGGAGAGAAAATTCCGAAGAAGTAAATTAGCGCCTGCGGCGCGAATTTAGTTTTTAGAAAAGACTACCACTTTCAGGGGATGGAGAAAGTGGTTGCGAAAAATACCATATTCTTGCAAAAAGTGGTTGCATAAAATACAAAAATAGCGCAAAAAGTGGTTGCATAAAATACCATACTCCCTAATATATAGCCTGAACGAAATTAATGTTACACAAAAGATACGATTCCGCGGAAGCATTATGAAACGTAATATTATAAAAGAACTCCGAAACTGGCAAACCAGCGAGATACGAAAACCGTTGATTCTGTACGGCGCTCGCCAGGTAGGAAAGACTTATATTCTCCGGGAATTCGGTAAAAAGGATTTTCCCCGCTGTCATTACGTTAATTTTGAGAATGATGAGCGGTTGAGATCGGTCTTTGACGACGGCATTTCACCCCGCAAAATCATCAATGAACTGCAATTCCTTCTGGACTGCTCTATCAATAAGGCAGAAGATCTGGTCATCTTCGATGAGATCCAGCAGTGTCCCCGGGCGTTGACATCGCTAAAATATTTTAGCGAGGAAATGCCGGAGCTGGCGATATGCGGCGCCGGTTCCTTAATCGGGGTCAACGTGGCCCCGGATTCTTTCCCCGTGGGAAAAGTTACTATCTTGAATTTATACCCATTAAGTTTTGATGAGTTTCTGGGGGGAGTCAAGAAGACTCGTCTAGCTGAATTGTTGGAGAATGAGGAACTTCAAGAACCATTGCCCCGGATAGCGCATGATCAACTATGGAAATTATGGAAAATTTATCTGGTTATAGGCGGTCTCCCCGAAGCGATCAATATCTACCGGAAGAATCTTGAAAACCAATATGAAGCCATGAAACTCGTGCGGCGCGTTCAGAGTGATCTCCTGGATACCTACATGTCGGATATTGCTAAACACTCCGGCAAGGCCAACGCTCTTCATATCGAACGACTCTGGCGTAATGTAGCAATGCAGCTGGCGCGTACTCAAAACGACGGCGCGCGGAAATTCCGTTTTAAAGATGCCGTGCCGGGGATGCGGGGGTATGAGCGCCTATCTTCTCCGCTGGACTGGCTGGAGAAAGCCCGGCTGATCCTGCGGACTTCGATTGTGAAACGGGCCGAAATTCCGCTGGCCGGTTTCGCCGGAGATAACCGGTTCAAGCAGTATTTTTTTGATGTGGGACTTCTAAATGCCATTACCAACACATCACCGGAGCAGATATTAAAATTCAATTACGGGATTTACAAAGGTTATGTCGCGGAAAATTTCGTGGCGCAGGAACTCCACGCGTCCGGCATCAGGGAGTTGTTCTGCTGGGAGGGGCGGACCTCAGAAGTAGAATTTCTGCTGGAAACTCCGTCGGGAATTATCCCCTGGGAGGTTAAATCCGGGAGGATAAGGCAGGCTAAAAGTCTTAAAACATTTGAGGAGCGCTATCATCCCGAGCTGAGTATAATCCTGAGTCCCGGAAACGTGAAAAAACAAGGATCAAGATGGCAGGTTCCTGTTTATGCCGCCGGTAGGCTGGCAAGTTTAATAACACGGATTCACATATAGAAACTTAGGATTTATGGGCTGACCCTTGATTTGTCAAATCTAACTAAAATGAAAACATTGGTAATATGCCCGGCTTGTAATAGCAAGCACGTGATTAAGAAAGGAACCGCCCGGGTAAAACTCGGGGCTAAAACGTAGGACCCCTTTGGGGTCCGAGTCGGTGGGTTTGCGGGTGATGGCAGATATCCCCGAAAAATCGGGGTTAAGATGTTGCACCCTTTCAGGGTGCGGGGTAGGGGGTTTGGATGTGACGGCATATATCCCCGGGTTAAAACCCGGGGCTTGGATGTATGACCCCGTTAGGGTCCAAAAAACACCCCGAAGGGGTGTCACATTTAAACCCAGGGTGAAACCCTGGGATACACGAATCATCGCCCCAAAAAAAAGGACCCCAACGGGGTTCAACATCTAAACCTGGGGAGAATCCCCGGGATATACATCCGAACAACACAAACAAAAAAGAACTCCAAGCCTCCTTCGCCATAACAGCCGAAGGATGCGGCGGCTGAATGGGGTTCAACATCATAAACTCATTCTTGTTATAATGCTGAATTATGTATGATGTCCCCGGAATTCGTACCCCCCCCTTTCCCCCTTTTAATAGCCGCAAACCAGCCATAGCTCGAAGAGCGACGGCTGGTTTGCGGCTAAATAATTTCCCGGGCACCGGCGGCCGGGGTGGAAATATAGATCTCCGGATCCTGACTGGTCTTCCGGTAGTAGCCTTCGCGGATAGCGTTCCGGAAGTTGCTGACCGCGGCGACACTGACCAGGTTGACCGTGCAGCCCCCGAAACCTCCCCCGGTCATCCGGGCGCCTAGGCAGCCGGGGATTTTGGAGGCGATGTCAACCATGAGATCCAGCTCCCGGCAGCTCACTTCGTAATCATTCCGTAGGCTGGCGTGCGAGGCGATCATTAGAGTGCCGAACCGTTCCAGATCGCCCTCTTCCAGCGCCGTGACCGAGTCCAGTACCCGCTGATCTTCGGTTATTACATGGCGGCAGCGTCTTCTGATTATATCCGGAAGTTCATCTTCGCACCGGATGAACTCTTCCGGGGAAACATCCCGGAGGGCAGTTATCTTCGGATAGATTTTCTGGAGAAGAGTTACTCCTTCTTCACATTCTTCCCGTCGCCGGTTGTACTCAGATCCGGAGAGTTCATGCTTCACCATAGTGTTGCAGATGACAATAGAGGTACGGTTAGAAGGGAGAGGAACCTGGCGGAAATCAAGCGATCGGCAGTCAAGAAAGAGAGCGTGGCCCTTCTCCCCACGCGCCGAGATGAACTGATCCATGATCCCGCAGTTCATCCCTACGAACTCGTTCTCCGCTCGTTGAGCGAGGAGGGCCAGATCACCGGGTTTCATATGACCATCCACGGTACTTAGGAGAGCCAACCCCGATGCGACTTCAAGGCCAGCGGAAGATGAGAGGCCAGCGCCGACCGGGACCGTACTCTCAATCAGAAGATCCGCCCCGGGGAGAAAGAATCCGGCCAGTTCCAGCATCCGGGCCACGCCGGCGGTGTAATCAGACCAGTGATTCCGTCTACGGGTATTATCGTCCAGGTAGAAGGAGATCGAGTCGTCCATGGACCCGGATTGAATATTTAGCAGTCTGTCAGTACGGGGTGATACAGCGATATCCACCCGGTACTGAATCGCCATCGGGAGGACAAACCCGTCGTTGTAATCAGTATGTTCACCGATCAGGTTAACCCGCCCCGGGGCTGTGAATATCCGGGGTGTACCAGGAAAATACCTGCGAAAATGCTCGATAACAACGGATTGATCCATAGCAAAAAATTCTATTTAAAGAGAATAATCCTGGCTTAAACGCTGTTTTTGGGGGCAAAAACAGCGCCTAAGGCCATATTTTAGGTGTTTTCTTGGGATAACATGTTGCTATTTAACATGTTAGTGTGGTCCGACCCCGGATTAACCAAACCCCGATTTAGTGCCCTTCAAAACTTAATTATTTCTATCCCCGTCCCGGTTTTTTTGGGGCGGGGATGGAAATAATTAAAGGCCGATCTTCTTTAGTGGCTTACCGGCCAGGAGATTTTCGGCGATCTTCTCCAGGGAGATGCCCTTGGTCTCGGGTACCCAGAGGATAAAGAAGATAATGAATAATATCTCAAGCCCCCCGTAGATCATGAAGGTGGCTGTCGAGCCGAGCTTCTGGAGCATGGTGAGAAAGGTCAGGCCGACGATCGCGTTGACGATCCAGTTGGTGGCGGTACTGCAGGTGATTCCGAAATCACGGCCGGCCAGCGGAAAGATTTCTGAACAGATTACCCAGATGATCGGCCCGGCGGTGGCGGCAAATCCGATGATGAATACCAGCAGCGCGGCGATGGAGATAAAGGCGGTAGTAGGGATTTGCCCTCCCGCTACCGCCAGCTGGGCTTCACTGGGCATCGCCAGACCCACCACGCACATAGCAATTCCCATCACCACGAACCCCGTGAACATGATCGGCTTACGGCCCCATCTATCGACAAAGGCGATGGCGATAAAGGTCGCCAGTACGTTGACCATCCCCACCACTACCGTCCCCCACATCTGATCAGCGGTGGAGACGAATCCGGCGGAGCTGAATATCTTCGGAGCGTAGTACATCACCACGTTGATCCCGGTAAGCTGCTGGATGATCTGAAGGCCGATCCCGAGAAAGACCGCTTTGCGGAAGTATCTGTTCTTTTTGAAGAGCTGCCATCCGGCCTGTTTCTCCTCCAGGCTCGACTCGATCTCTTCCAGTTCAAGAGCTGCCTCTTCTTCGGTGTTTCTGATCCGTTTGAGTACCCGGTGGGCGTCTTTCTTTTTTCCTTTAAGTATCAGCCAGCGTGGACTTTTGGGGAGAAAGAAGACCCCGGCAAACATGATGATGGCCGGGATGACAATGATTCCCAGCATGATCCGCCAGTGGCCTCCAACGGCTCCATGATACTTGAAATAGGAGGAGAAGAAGGTATCGCTCATGAAGGCGATAACGATCCCGATCGTGATCATGAGCTGGTACATTGAGATCAGAGCGCCCCTGATTCCGCTGGGCGCGATCTCCGACAGATATAGCGGGGCGGTGAATGAGGCCATCCCTACCGCGACTCCTAAGAAGACCCGGCATCCGATCAGGATCCCGATCGAGGTGGAGACCGAGGAGAAGAGCGCGCCCAGGGAGAAGATAATCGCCGACATCAGCAGTGTGTTCTTCCTCCCGTATTTCTTGGAGATGATCCCGCTTAGGAGTGTTCCGGCCACCGCTCCCAGGAGCAGCGAGCTGACCACCCACTCCTGTTCAAACGTGGTAGCGGAGAACTGCTTGGCGATAAACTTCAGCGCCCCGGAGATTACTCCGATATCGAGCCCGAATAAAAGCCCGGCCAGTGCCGCGGTAAAGGCGACGATATAGACCAGTGGTTTGTACTTCTTCGCGCCCAGTCCTCCGGCCGCGTCCCGTCCCAATTCTACCGCAATATCTTTCTCTTTCTCCATCATTTGCCTCCCTATATTTTGTCCACAGATAACTCTGATTGTTTTGCCTCGGATCGGCGGCTTTGCTGTCCACTAATTTCACTAATTTACACTAATTGATTCGCCTTGGCTCGGGCGGCAGCGGTATCGCGAATCTCGCGAATCTGCGCGAATACATGGTTTGTATTGATCACCGGGCATTGAACGTTGAAAGTTGAGCGTTGAGCGTTGAACGTTCATCCTTTCTCTCTACCACCAGGCCTCCCCCTGAATCCCTACCGCGCAGCCCTGGGTATCGTCCAGATAGGGGTTGTCACCCGGCGACATGTCGTCGAGGCCTCCGACATATCCTTTAAAATCTTTGCTCCAGGCCGCGTAGGTGAAATATAGTCTCAGGACCGGCCGCCCGAGAAACTCGGCGTTTATTCTCAGTTCCGGGGCGAGAGTAATCTTTCCTAACACCCCCTTGGCGGGATTGCCCTCCGCGTCCGGCAGTGTCTCATTCTTAACATAATCAAGACCGGCTTCGAGAGCCAGACCAAGATGCTCGGTAAAATTATAGATTGGTCGGGCGCCGATCGAGTACCAGGTTATCTTATCACCTTCCGCCGCGCCATTACTCTCCATCTGGAAGAGAGTCGTGGCCATCAGCCCAAAAGATTCCCAGGAGTTGATGAGCAGGGTCTCGGCTGCCCGGAAGGTCCAGGCCTCCCGAAGGCCGGGTGTGGGATCCTGAACCGTGGGAGTAAACTGTGAACCGGTCCCATGGCCGTACTGGACGTTCACCTGGTTGTATCCCCCATCAGAGAAGTTATGCTTATGAGCGAAGGTCAAGCCGTATCCTGAAGCGGAGGGATAGTTATGCTCAGCACCCTCTTCGGTATAATTTCCGCCTTTTAGTGTGGACGGCGCGATACAGACCATTCCGGTACCGAGGGGGAGGGGGATATCATAGAGCCTGATATCAGCCGTATTCTTCGCCACTCGCCCCACATCGGAAAATTCATAGTCGTCGATCGATCCTCCCAGGTAGGCTATCGCCAGCTTGGTATCCCCGAAAAGGGGTATATCCTCCACCCCGCCGCCGTATCCGCTCATGTCCAGCCAGTAGAAATCTATGATATGTATATCGTGCCGGCGGTAGAACCGGTTGCCGGCCCAGAACTTCATAGTGGGAGACCAGTCAAAATTACCGGCTTCAATAAAGGTCTCTCTCAGGCCCAGCTTGAAATGTCCGTCAGAGTCGGTCGTATCATCGTTCTTATCCTCCGGTGACCAGACCGAAGCCCGGATCTGGACTTTCCAGAAAGGGTCTTCGGGCTTGGCGATAAAATTGTTGATCAGGGCCAGTTCTCCGTAAGTTTCGGTCTCATTTCCCAGACGATACTTGGCTCCGGCGCCCGGAGCCTTGAAATATACCTGTCGGCCGCCGTTGCCGTTGATTCCATACCCGGATCGGAGATAACCGTGGAACTCAAAGCCCCGGGTGAGATAGGGCGGATAGGTTTCGGGGGGAGGGAAGACAACCTTGTGATGAATATCACCGGATTTCTCCGTCGCTTCCCGATCTTTTTCGGCTTTCTTCACGGCGTCGAGCGCGATCGACCGGTCCTCCTCTTCTCCGGAACCGATAGCCGCGGACTCGCTCTCCAGTTCCCGGAGCCGTTCTTCCAGTTTTTCAATCCGGGCCGAGTGCTCTTTTTTGAGCTCTTCCAGCTCTCTTCTCAGAGTCGCCGCGTCATCATTATCCTGGGCGGCCGCGGGAGAAGATCCGGCTGTAGCAATGAAGCAGATTAATACAATTGTTGCCACTGAGACCAGGGATATACGTTTATTCATTCTCCACCTCCCGTCTTTTCAATATCCAACAGCCAACAAGGAATATCCAATATCCAAGTGCTTGTGGTCTCTCGCCGCCACCGTTGGGTATTTTAACTTTAGGCACTTAAGGCACTTTCAACTTTAGGCACTTCTAGATGGTCCCGTAGATCCGATCTCCGGCATCGCCGAGTCCGGGAAGGATATAGGCCAGGTCATTTAGCTGACGGTCAAGGGCGGCGGTATAGATAGGGACTTCAGGGTGGTGTTCTTCCATGACCATTA
>Ga0307929_1000631_pt1 | contig 32900 bp, 23 predicted proteins | sample AceLakmetage1330_FD_203160 | JGI IMG/M metagenome (GOLD analysis project Ga0307929, IMG submission 203160) | Saline water microbial communities from Ace Lake, Antarctica - #1330 | ecosystem: Environmental > Aquatic > Non-marine Saline and Alkaline > Saline | place: Antarctica: Ace Lake...
ACCGACGAGGAAGTGAATGCCTACGCCACAGCCATCAATGCCCAAGATGTGCCTCACGATGTTCTCAAAAAACGCGTTATCGCTGAGCGCGAGCGTGCCGCGCTCGATACCTACCTCAATCAACTCCGAGGCCGCGCCACCATCAATCACTCACACATCATCACAATCTCAAAAGATGATGAACCTGTTGAGAAAGTAGAGCCTGCAAACCAATAGAACCCCTCCCCCCCCTCCCTGCGCTCGCGGGACGAGGGCGTCCCACCTCCATTACAGCAATCTACCCTCATCCTGCAACAATGGAGCTAGGGCGCCCTCGCCCCGGACATAAGCAACCCAAGAGCGGGCCACCTCCACGACATGAAAAAGCCCCACCACAATGTGGTAGGGCTTTTCAGAATTATTAAGAGCAATATTTGTAACTAAACCATCAACATTGCACGAGCTTCAGCCAAAGACTCGCTGATCCGCTTGCGGAAGACAACGGCAACAGACAGCAGCGCCATTCCGAGCACAAGGTAGGTCTCAGGCTCTGGAACCGCGAAGTTACCCTCGCTTAGCGTGAAATTGTCGACACCGTAAATCTGTCCAGCTATCGAGCTAAGATAATCAAGCTCAATACCAATATCCGTGACTAACGCCAGTGAACCGCTCCAATCGCCAACTGTGCTAAACTCACCAGAATACCAGTCACCGTAGGAGACAGAAGCGAGGCTTAACGTGTCGATATTTGAGCCATAAGAACCCCATCCGTTCGCAACACCGGTGATGTCCAAAAACCAAGTGCCACCACCAGGCGACCCAACGTCATACGATGTATCAAAAAACAGGGTGATACCGCTGGGGCCACCCGAAGCCGGTCCCGAATCCACATAGAAATCAAAAGAGAGCCCTTCAATAGCACCGATGGTGCCGCCTTCAAGACCTACACCAGTGGCGTAGTTTCCGATGAAGTCGGTTGAAAGCCCAGCATCATCGGCTGAGATTGCATCACTACGTCCGACTAACGATGCTCCTCCCGAAATGATCAGTGCGTTAGCGTGACCAACACCAAGAGAACCTTCCGTAAGCCCACCATAAGCAGCCCCTCCTAACGCGTTCGCAATATCCCAATCTCGGATACCACCGGCCGTCCAATCCTCGACAATGCTCGCAGCCTCGCCCACCGCTGTAAACATGGATACTGCCACCGTCAAAAGTAAAACGTATTTGAAATGGATATTCATTTTTGCGATTCCTTTCTGTCCTCTACTGTACTTGTTTAACTCGATAGAAATAGGGGCCTTCGCCAGTTGCCGTCACATCGTTATACTCAAGAAGACCAGTCGAGAGTGCTTCGATGCGACTCGCGATAACTGTAAAATCGGAGCCCAGATTCTCACACCGGTACACATCATACAATCTGCCGGTAGCAACAACCCATTTCAATTGCAGCCCCACCGCTAACCTCTGCACATCGACTTTCAGAACAGAATTCGCATCGCCCGGATCCGTCTCCGTCATTGTAATCTCAAGGTAGTCTGAAATGCCATCGCCGTCAGAATCAAGCCCCCTGTCGGCATCGCGCTCATTCTCAACCCCAAACCAAGCAAGAACACGGGCCGTGAGTGTCCCCGCGGTAGTGGCGGTCTGCTGAGCGTTCAGGAGTCTGAAGCTCTTTAAATAGCCGGTCTGCGCAGGGTTTCCACTTTGCATAATATACACGCTAATAGACTTCACATCCGTTAGGGCTGCATTCCAATTGGCTTCCGTGTTGAAAGCATCGCGATACCATCCATCTTCATATTCAAATGAAATGTTGTTCGGCTGCCACTCGCCATCCACTTCGCTCAGCTCAACTGAACTATTATACCATGTCAGGTCATTTTTTCCTACCAGCGTAACCATCACGCCCGGTTTCGCCTCGCCCACTCCGGCCAGACTGAATCCCACGCCCGTTACCCCAGAATCCGTATAATTTCCCGTGAACAATGGGCTCTGGGTACCGACACAAACGGAAATCGTTCGGTACTTCGCAGTCGGTTGTGTTAACGTATTGCGTGCGGCGAAATCAACAGATACCGCATCAACGCCATAGGAAACGGTTGCCGCCCCTTCTTCAGAAAGCACCCCCCAATCCTCGCCCTCAACACCGGGGCTCGGTTGCGCCTGACAACGCTCTGCGCTCAGCATAATTGCGAGTACCACTGCGCTCGCAACGAAGACACCCACTACCGTCTTAATTTTTTCTATCGGCTTCATGCATTGCTCCTTATTTTGCTGGAATTCACACGCTTCTAATCGATGATTGTCCAAGTGATATCATCGTCACCTGGATTGTATAACCAGATTTCCTCGTCTGGCTGAAATACATCAGTTGAAACCTTGCCCCCACGGACCTCCCAGCGGTCTTGGCCATTATCCCACACCGAGCGCACAAATTTCCATGTGCCACTTTCGATTGAGATGCACACCATCCCGTCAGGGACATCTGGATCAAAACCAGCATCCGTCAACCCGGCTGCGGTCAGGGACCGCGTGTTGGCCGATGTCCACCTGAGCGTAGTCCAACCAGCGGCGGTTCCGTTTGAATTAATCGTGCAACTGCCCATACTAAGCGTTTCTTCTGCTATCACTGCCGGATCATGGTCATACGGGAAGAACAGAGGGACATCAGTCGCTGTACTGGCATATACAATCCAGTAGGGAATACCATTGGTAATCGGCATAGCACCTGCAACCTTCTGAGTAGTAGACAGTATAGGAGTAGCGGCTGAATTCACCGCACTCCACACGCGAACACCACCGAGTTCTTCAATCTTATACGTCTCCCAGGCATCGGTATCGTAGAACTTGATGATATCGCCGACAGCGAGCCCTTCCTTCAGGTAATCGCCATCCGGCTCCAAAAATTTAGCCGCCCCAACATCGCCCACACGCGCTGAATACCATATGTTTGAGTTGTGCGAGGCGGTTCTTACCGAAAGTTCATCAGGCGAGGTTGCAACGCCCACAGCCGTGAATCCAATATTCATAGCGACGGCATCAAGAGACGTATTTCCGGTGACCTCGAATTCTACAAGACCGGCTCCCTGGGCAGCAAAATCCAGCGGGGCCGAGTTACGCTTTGTGAGTTTTGCGGCACTATTCGTTTCAGCCAAGTAGAGATCCCACATCCCGATCCCGTTGGTATAGTCCAAATGCACGGCATAGCTAATCCAGTTAGTTTCGGCATCCTTGGAAAGTGTATACAAATTTGTCCAGTCTCCGCCATCACTCGCCCGAACCACATTGTTGGTAGTGATGTAGAAGGCGGCCACCGAGGTGCCGATGCTGGGATCGGATGAACCCTTCGTGACCTTTGCCGAGCCAACCCAGTAAACGTTGCTCTCCCCTCCGCCTACCGCAAGCGTAAGCTCCGGGTCCTCATCGCCCTCATCCATTTGGAGAGATTGAGTGCCGATGGCCGGGGAGGTATTCGTAACATAGATATCAGCAGCTCCTATCACCCAGACATTCGATGGAGCGGCACCGATGGCTTGATCCTCAAAACCATCACTAAACGGTAAACTTACTGCTGCGCGGGCTACGGCAGTGGTCAATACTAACCCAAGCAGAAATACCCCTAAATACTCAGTCAATCGTTTCATTATTACTCCCTCTCTTCTAGTTGTTTTCTAACCTCTAGACTCAAAATAGCAGTACTAGGGGTTTCCCTTAGTACGGTTTAATTGCGGCACTATCGTCGATTTCGTGCAACAAGAAAGTGCCTCATTTTCGGTATCCAAAAATGGCATCTTCCAACTAACATCGCTCATCCTCCAACTAAGGCTGTTCCTTAAGCTGATTAGATTATTTCAAAAGCGACACCGATAGTCAACAAAAAAAGACCTAAGGGTTTCCCTTAGGGTAGATTTGAAATTGGAAAATGCAAAATTGGAAATAATGGACAGATATTCGGAACGAGGGCGGTCCACCTCCATTTCTGCAGTCAAACATATTCTTGCAATAATGGGGGTGGGGCGCCCTCGCCCCGCAGGTGTGTTGAACACCTAGAGACGCTCCAATCCATGCCCATCCGTGGTTATAAAGGCAGAACTCAGGCTCTACAACAACCGCTTATTTCTGAAGATCACGGATGAATTCGTCATCGCGCCATAGTCCCTTAAGACGGGCATCATTAGGGTAAACACGAATCCCTTCGCCATGCTTCTTGCCATTTTTGAAGGGGCCAATATACTCGGCACCATCGGGGTAGATATAGCGGCCCATACCATGACGAACGCCGTTTACAAATTCCCCCATGTAACGCCCACCATCGGAAAACGCATATGCACCACGCCCGGTACGTACGCCATTACGAAATTCGCCATCGTAGATGTCACCATTGAAAAACCGAAGCGCACCACGCCCATGGTGGACCCCGTTGACAAAATCGCCGGCATACTTGTTTCCATTCGCGTAAAAGGCCACACCTTTCCCCGTCATCAAGTCGTCTCGAAAATCGCCAATGTATCGCAACCCATCAGCACACGAGAGGCTGCCTTTTCCCTGTTTCATGTCGTTGGCAAACTCGCCAACATAGCGCTCCCCATTAACAGTTGTGAGCGTCCCACGCCCCTGCTTAAGATCATTCGCATATTCCCCTTCATAGCAATCGCCGTTTTTGTAGGTGTACGATCCCCAGCCATGCATCAGCCCGTTCACAAATTCACCTTCGTAGCGATCCTCATTCGGAAATGTCACCACAGATATGGTCTCGGGGGTATCCCGCTCACGAACGGGATCAGCAACAGACGCCAACGCCGCCGTAAACATCTCGTCAAGGGACTCCTGAGATATAATGCCAAAATCCACCAACTCGGCGGCATCACCCTCTCCCGGAGCTGACGTAGTGGACATTTTCGATGTTGTATTGCCAGGCACCACAACGACGCCTCCTGCAGAAACAAACTGATCCAATTTCTTCTGAATTTCTGCAAGCTGACGGGCGTTTACTGCATTCTGTTCACCAAGCTTAAGCAGTCTATCATTGATGTTACGCTTGTCGCGCTCAACGGCAGCATCTCGCGCATCAATCCATTTTGCATGCTTGCGTTGCTCGGATGCCAATGCATCAAATCCCTGCCCCCGGGCGAAGTCTGCAGAATTGAGCTTTGCCGAGATGCGCATCTGGACGCCCTCAATCTGCGCAAGTCTGTTTGTAAAACTACTGAGATGAAAGGTGTTGACGGTTGCCATATCACCAACATCCTCGACAGCATTAACCATTTGCTGGGAGTTACGCAGGATATAGATTCCAGAAAAAAGGAACATGGCCAACACGACCAAAAGAATAAAGAGGAATACCGTGATGAACCAGAGCATGACCCGACGGCCCTGCCCTTGTTCAGTGCTAATCGCTTCGCGTAGCTCATCAAGCTCGGACAGATTTTTATCTTCAACTTGAGTCAGTTCATCGACCATGCCTTACTCCTGTTCCCCTGCGAGAGTCATGACTTTGGAGATGACCAATGAGCCCTTCACAATCGTGGTTTCATCCTGCGATGACAACGCCATCTTCTTGACCCGCAGCATGCCCGGTGCCGATTGAATTTCCTGCAGAAAATTGATCAACGCTAAAGTCTCGGCCTCAAAATCACTAATTTCCACGAAGTAGGTCACCAAAAAGTCAGTTGGCTCAGGGGTAAGATGCTGCATGGACTTTAAGCTAATAGCATTGCGCAGCGCCATTTCATCAATACTGCTCTTGAAACGCTCAACACTCTCCTGCTCGGACGTAGAAACCCCAATAAGGTTCTTTACCTGTTCATACCGCACCTCAACCGAGGTCTCATACTGAAGCATCTCGCGATTATCATCATCCTGCTTTTCAGCGACCTCGATTTCAACACCCATTCGATCTAAAATTTTAGACACAGGCTTCACGACAACTTGATCCGAAATAAGCAAGAGCACAAAAACACAGGCGAGGCCAAGTCCGACCTGTTCCCGAGGTGGAAGTTGCGATAGTCGACCGAGCATCAGGAATCCTCCTCAAACTTGGCAACAGCCCGAAACTTAAAGCGTCCATCCTTATCCATGGTGACGCGTCCATCTTCACTCACATCGCCAAAAAACGGTGAATCCACAAGCATTTTAAGCAGGTCCCGAATATCCTTTCGGGCAGGTGCTGTTCCAGACAAAGAGACATTTTTTTTCTCTACATCAACATCAATGGACTCAAAATAGACATCTTTGGGGACGCAACCGTGAATGGCTGGTAACAGATTCACCATGGAAAAACGCGAGTCCTGGCGTTCGTTGGTTTCGCGGATGACCTCAAGCATACGCTCAACCTTCACCACAGCGGGTTGCGTTATGGCCACAGCTTCACGCAATGCGTTAAGACGATGCGTTTTGAACGCATAGGACAACATCGCATACAGCGAGGCGGACACCATCGCCGCCATAACCAGAGCCGCCAACATCGTGGACGATAACGCGCTATGCAGCAGCGTCCTGCGCATACGAACCACATCTGGAATTAAATCAAATTCAAGGGCGTCAGGATTCAACGCCATGCCAATGAGGGCCGTCAGAGAGGCTGTTGTATAACGAGGATCACCCAAATCTCCCGCCCCCTTGCCCAATTTGACGTCCGCCAAAGAATCAAGGCCTTCGCAAGGCAGCGACAGCCCGCTGCTCAACTCCTCAGCCAACCCCTCAATATTAACACCTGAACCCGACAGAACAATGGATTCAATCTCGCCAGCACGAAGCTCACTGCGGCAAGACTGAAATGCACTCTGAATCTCTTGGGTAAGCTGGCCGCGACTTTCTTCGCTCGTCTCCAGCAACTGTTTGGCTCCTACCAGAATGCTCTTGGTGAAAATGACGCGTCCATGCTGGAGCACAAGCACTTGCGTATAAAAGGAATCCACATCAATAAGGGCCACAGCCTTATCCTGAGGCTTATCCTTCATTCGGTACAGAAACCAATTCAACACCCCTTCAGAACTGACGCCCATGCGTTCAACATCCAGACCGGCCTGTTCGATTTCATAGAAACGTTCACGCACCACGCTACGCTGCACGATTGCCAGCATAATTCGCGTGTACGTCCCTTGTCGTGTGCGTCCCAACGGCTTGTAGTCGGAAAGAATCTCATCCCGGGAATAGGGCGTTTGGCGACCGATTTGAAGCTCGACCATGTCAGCTATTTCGGCACTATCCGTAGACGGCAGCTCCAATAATCGCAGATTCACCGCTTGTCGTGGAAGGCATGTCAATACCGCAGTCATACTGAACTTCTTGGCTTTCAGCGCAGATGCAATGCTATCTACAACGTTTGTGTCTACGTCAATCGGCTCAAGGTGAACCTTTGAAAGGGTAACGCCGCGTTTACTGGATTCGGCTTGGATCAGCTTGATCCAGTCGTTACCAATCTCGACAAGCACGACGATCTTGCGGGGCTCCCCCTCCGAACGTTTTAGCTTTGCACCCTTGCTTCCCATCAGTTCCGCCTCATCCTATACTGAAAATGCAAACACCACTTACCGTTCTTGCCAGTAGACAAAACTTCCACTTACCGTGTCCAAAACAAACTCAATCGACATCCCAGAATGCCCCTCACCCTCAAAAACACCTGCGGAAACCCCACGAAAAGCGGTTGAACTCCAATATAGTCCCGACTGCATTCCCCTAAACAAGGCGCGCTCATCTCCTGTAAGCCCAATATCCTCGGGAGGACTCCCAATATCATCAGATTCGCGAAACGCCCCTCCGGCCTTACGAAAATTCCCTATTTTTTCCGCCAATGACGCACAGGCATCAAGATCGGTCGTCCCTTCCGCATGCGCTTGTGCCAGAGCCGCTATAACCGGTTCGGGTGCACAGTTCACATTCACTAGCTCAGACCCATACACGGTTAAACAGGAAACCAGCCGTGTATACAGCTCTCTGCTCACCCCTTTAACAAGCCTAAATTCACTCATACAACGCATCGGAGCGTTGGCGCACTTATACGAGGGTGACAGACTCGCATAGTAGCCACTCTCCGCTCCCCCTGTCAATATTTCATCGTCTTCGTCAATCCAATCTGACACTGCTGCCACGACCTTATCAGCACGCTCGGCGTCAAGCTCGCCGACCGTTGTCATCAGCACCCCAAACGCCAGTTTCGACTCATCGCTCTTCACAATCGTATTGAGGTTGAGTTTCCCATCCTCACCCACAATACCGGCGTTCGTTACGACGCTTCCATCGGCCCCAACCGTGCAATAGTGGATAGAACACAACCCATCACCGATGGAAATATCAGTAAAAGCCGAGAGATCACGATTCCATGCGTCACGGGCGATACCATCCCACTCATTGGTCTGCTGCATGGCTATCGCGAACGCCTGCTGAACACCAGCCTCTGCAAGAGAGCGGCCTTCCATACGCGACCACAGCCGTTCGGCGGCGGTAATAGCGGCTGAAACGTGAGTTCCAACAGCCACGGTCAGGGCCACCAGAAAGAAAAGAACCCACAACACAAGGATAAGAACACTCCCCCCGGAGCGAGATTTCTGAAGGAGGAAGGCGCTCTTTCGATTTGGGCAACACTCCTTAAAATTTGCGGCACCCATGATCATTCCTACTCCCCAGCCACCGGAATTGTAATAATGCGCTCAATACCAGCGTCACCAAATTCCCCACCTGTGAACTGAACGCGCACCTGACGAGGGAGGTTTGATTCACTCTGCCACGTCTCGACCCACGTCGGAAGATGCCCCGCGTCGGCACCTTCACTAAAGGCTAAGCACATAGCAACATCTCCGGCCAGCAAGGTGTCCCACACTTCAGAATCGCCCACAACCGTTTCTCCGAAACCCGACGAAGACCGTGAAACGCCATCCCCATCACGCTCCAGATACTGAATTTTTACGACATCAAGGCCCATCCCTACATCCTCGACAGGCTCAGACCGCTTGCTCGCAAACTGCATCAAAGAGGGCTCTCCCATAAAAGGGAATCCGGGAACCCAAACCGCATTTTTCAGATCGCGTTCCAACATTTCAAAGGCGATGTAAACATCGGTTTCTCCGCGACCAAAATCACGGGCCCGTTCATAGGCACGAACGCCTCCCATAAAACAGGCAACAATAACCGAGCCCACAGTGCCCATAATCAGCAAGACCACCACCAGCTCGATCAACGTAAAGGCAGACTGGCGAACGCGATTCACAGAGAACCTCCCACATCCCCCAATGAAGCATCCAATTCAGGCCTCACATAGACGCGTGTTGCGGCCGAATAGGTGCGCACACTTCCCTCCCGCCACACCGTGGCATTCACTTCGTAAAACACTCCGCCACCTTCCACCCCACCACCCATACTCGACAGCGGGGCAGAGACAGAATTCAGTTGCCAGAGATACCGACCGAAAGGATCCGCAAAGCCACCGCTCGTGCCAAGCGTTGACGGGTCTGCTCCAACAAGTGCAGTCGCTTGGGCTTCTTCCAGTTTCCCCTGCAACAGCATTGCCGATCGCGTCTTTTCCACCGCACCATCCAAGGCACTCAGGGATGATTGCAATCCCTGTAACACGACAACAATTCCCGTCGAAAGGATGACAACAGCAATAAGCACCTCAATAAGAGTGAACCCATCGCGAGAAGTTGTTCTCACAGAAAAAGAAGACCGATTCAAAAGCCTAGTCTTCCCAATTCGAGATATCATCATCACTATTGGCCTCATCGGGACCTTTTGACCACAAGTCGAAGGACGTTGGATTATTGGGCCCCGGCCGCTGATACTCATAAGCTCGCTTCCAGGGGTCAACCGCAGCCTTCTCAAGATAGGGGCCCTTCCAGTTGTTTGCAGAATCGGCATTCGACATCAGGGCACTCAGATTCCCTGGGTAGGAGCCGTTGTCCAGTTTATAGAACTTCAGCGCCATTGTGATGGATGCAATCTCACCTCTTGAAATATTGATCTTCGCATCATCAGCACGGTCAAGAAGGCGCGGCAATACCATCCCAGCCAGTGCCGCCATAATGATCACGACAATCATTAACTCAATTAGCGTGAATCCTCTCTGCTTATTCATCGTATCTCCTTCCCTATTCCGTATCAGCGATTGCGAATACTGCGTGCAATCTGCCACACAGACCATTGTTGTTCTAATAGCTCCAGTGTAGAGATGGTGTTTGGATAAGTAAACCGCAAAGCCCTATCCAAACGTTTTCCATCCCGCAACTGTCGACAAAATTTTGTGAATGCACCTTTGCCATAGGTCGTAACCAAATACTCAACGACAGAAGCGGATTCGCGATAGAAAAGTTGTGCCCGATCAACATCCATAATTTCATTTACAGTCATGGTCGTCATCACCCGTAGCGGAATCCACTTCCGCAAAGCGGGCGGCGTAGATGGCCCAGGCTCAAACTCACACCACTGAGCAACTCCTTCATCCAGCCAGAGCGGAACCGCACCCGTGAATCCAATGTATTCGCGAAAAAAAAGGTGAGCCATCTCATGGGGAAGCCTGGATTCGAGAAACACCCTACTGTTACCAAAGGATTCAATTGTGCGGTCACGGACATTGGCCTTGGCCGTCGCCCAATCAGGAGCCCCCGTGCTTTCGATAAACGCCTGACGACTCGCATATAGCTTTATCCGGGCGCGACGCTCCCAAAGCCAGAAGTTATCAACTCGCTTAAACCCGAGTTGCTGCACAATTGAATCGTAATACAACTCTGCCCGGTGCAGAACCTCTGCCGCAAAGGCTGCATTTCCCTGATGGGAAACGATAAAGTGCTTGCCTTTGAGGGTGTCCCACACATCGGGAGTCGCTCCAGCGAGCGTCGATGCGGCAACCAGAATCAGCAACCACGCCACTCCCCAGCCCCGCCAAACCTGAAACTCAAATCGAACGCCCAACAACCAACGTCCAACAACCAACGCCAAACGAAGAGGAACCCTCTCTTGGAAGTTGGGCGTTGGACGTTGGTTGTTGGACGTTGAAATAACCACCAATTCATCACGACGCCTAGTACCCGTAAGTTTCCACCCTGTATAATCCGACGGAGGTACGACGACAGGGGGTTGGCTGGCATGAAATGTCAGGTTCTGTTTCCCAATTTCCAATTTCCAATTTCCGATTTACTCAGACTACCGCAGCCCACTCCCAATTTCAAAAATGGGCAACAACATGGCAAACACAATGAATCCAACAAGCAGGCCGACAACAAGCAGGAGTATGGGTTCGATAAGAGAGGTCGCCATACGGCTCTGTCGATCCACGCACCCCTCATAGAAACGGGCAACTTCATTCAACGATTCATCAATGTGCCCTGTCTCCTCTCCCACTGCCAACATATTGCCAACAAATGGGGGAAAGAATACCGAGCCCTTAATGCTTGCCGAAAGCGTCATGCCATGCTTCAGCGTTCGGGTTCGGATCGACTCCACTTCGTTACGCAAAACGGCATTATGAATAGAATTTGCACTCAACCGCAATACACGATCAATGGAGACTCCGGAAGCAATCAACAATGCAAACGTCCGGGCAAAGCGTGCCAGATCAACATCCCGCAAGAATCGACCCAACAGTGGAAACCGGAGTTTCAGCCCATCCACAAAGGTGCGTCCGCGGTCCAACGCCGCCAGACGTTGGAAGACGAGAACAACCAAAACCACTGCAAAAACAAGCCAATACCAATATCTGGAGAAGAAGGTGCTAACCCCAATCAGAATCTGAGTGGGGAGAGGCAATTGCTGATATCCCTCAAACAGCACGACCACACGTGGCATAAAAAAAGACAGCAGCACTAAAACGGTAATAAAACCGACAACCGCAACCAGCACCGGATAAGCCATGGCTGCCTGTACTTTTCGGCGATTCTCTTCTTCAACTTCCCCCGCTTCAGCAAGTCGAAAGAGCATGGTATCAAGAACCCCTCCGGATTCGCCTGACTCAACCATGTTGACATAAAGATCTGGAAACAGCTTTTTGTAACGCCGCATCCCTTCTGACAACATGCTGCCATCGCGAATGGAGGCCTCAAGGTCACTAATAACAGCCTGCAACCGCCGGTTTTCGGTTTGATCCCCAATCGTGTTTAGGGCTCTCAGAATCGGAACCCCGGAACGCAACATACTTGCAAGCTGGCGAGTAAGAACGGATATGTCGCGCGAACGAATGCCACGTTGCGAAGGCCGTGCGCTCACCGCATGCCCCGCCCCCTTGGGACGAACCCACACGGGAATCAAGTCCATCGCCTCAATACGCGCAATCGCGGACGCCTCGGACTCTGCAATCAGTTCCCCTTGAACAGTCTTGCTTGGCCCCTCTTTAGCCTTGTAGATATAGCTCGGCATCGGTGCCCTCGATTAGACCGCTGTAACTCGCATAATCTCTTCGACGGTCGTCAGTCCTTGCTCAACCTTAGCCCAACCATCATCAATCAACATTTTCATACCCAATGCATTGGCACGCTCACGAATTTGATGCGCTGACGCTTTTGCCAGAATCAATTCGCTAATTTCATCTGTCAACGGCAGGAACTCGCATATGGCGATACGCCCCCAGAACCCACAGTGATTACAACGATCGCACCCCTTCCCACGATATAACGTGCGGCCGTCGACCTCATAGGACTCCCGGCAGTCTGTGCAAATGGTACGCACAAGCCGCTGCGCCATGAACGCCTGCACGGTCGAGGTAATGAGATAGGGGTCAATTCCCATATCGATCAATCGCGCCGCCCCCCCCGCTGCATCATTCGTGTGCAGTGTGCTCAAAACAAGATGTCCCGTCATCGCCGTTTGCACCGCAATTTCTGCGGTCTCACGATCTCGCACCTCACCCACCATCATGACGTCGGGATCGTGCCGCAACATGCTACGAAGTGCATGCGAAAAGGTTAACCCGATCTTGGCATTGACTTGCGTCTGCGTAATGCCGCGCAATTCATACTCAACCGGATCCTCAATCGTAATAATCTTGCGCTCTCGCGTATTGAGACGACTCATACACGCATACAGGGTTGTGCTCTTTCCACTGCCCGTGGGACCAGTGACAAACAAAATGCCGTGGGGCGATTCAATCAACCCCCCAAGCATAGAAAGTTGCGTTTCGTTAAACCCAAGTTCGCCAAGATCAAAAATCATTGCAGAGGGTAGAATGCGAATCACAATATCTTCGCCATGCATTGCGGGCACAATCGAAACCCGCAGGTCGAAATTCTGGCTCTCAATCGAGACCCGGGCGCGCCCATCCTGAGGCAACCGGCGCTCAACAATATTGAGCCCCGCCATCAGCTTGATGCGGGAGACAATAGAGGGATAGAGCGAAAGCATCCGACTCGACACATTCGTATCGTAGAGAATCCCATCTATACGACGCCGTACAACCACACCGTTACGGTGAACTTCAAAATGAATGTCCGTTGCCCGATCCTTGATGGCTTCTTTGAGAAGTTGATTTACCAGCCGTACGACCGACGCATCGGACGCCTGTTGCTCAATGTCCAACGAATCAGACTCAAGCGTCTCAACGTCACGCTCCGGTTCCCGAGCCAAAATGCGTTCGACCGTGTCTGCACCCACACCGTAGTGCCGTTGGAGTGCCCCCTCAATGTCGGCACGACAGGCCAAAACACGTTCAACGCGTAGCCCCAAATTCGTCTCAATATCTTCGGCGGCTCGTAAATCAAGCGGGTCAGACACCGCAATGGTAATGCTTCCCGATGTGAGGCGAATGGGAACAATATGGTAATGCGCAGCAAGTTTGGCACTAATGCTTCGAGCCGCACCGGCATCAACCGTTATGTCACGCAAGGAAACAAACTCAAGGCCGTGCAGTCGTCCATAGACTCGAAGAAACTCAGACTCGTCCACAAACGCTTGCTGCACAAGGACGGATACCAATGGACTATACGAGGATGCTGCCAGCGCCTCGGCCTCGGCCAAGCGTTCGGCAGAAATCAAGCCCTCACTAATAAGAATCTTAGTCAACTTAGACATTACAAAGAAAGTCTACCCCTCCCCCGATTCAGATCAAAGCGCAAAGTTGACGGCACCTCTGCACTGGCGCATCTTGGATTTGGTGTACAGACAAGCATGATCATGTGCTTGTAGGACGGGCTTCCCGTATCCGGGAGCCCGTGCTGTGATGCCAGAGAGACACGCGCTCCCGGAATACCGGGAAGCACGTCCTACAAAGCTCCTACGCAACGAATGGCAAGCGACCACTACAGTTCGACTTTTCCGATCATGTAGAATTCGTCTTCGCCGCGGGAATCCGTTTTGCCGTCGATAATCATCTCAATACTGTCGAGCGTCTCTCCCACGCGAACAAACGCTCCCTTGCGTCCCGTAAAGGCCTCAGCAACAAACATGGGTTGCGTCAAAAAGTATTGAATTTTACGAGCGCGCTCATAAAGTGTTCGATCCGCCTTCGAGAGTTCATCAATACCAATGACAGCAACAATCCGCCTCAGTTCATCGTACTTGGTAAAAATACGCAACACCTCTTGCGATAAATCGAAATGGCGCTGACCCACAATAGCGGAGTCAAGATTTGAGCATGAAGATGTCAGCGGATCGATGCCAGGATAAAGACCGAGTTGGGTTCTCTCGCGAGAAAGCACCATGACCGCATCCAAGTAACTAAAAATGGCAACAACCGCCGGGTCCGTCAAATCGTCGGCAGGCACATACACAGCCTCAAAGGCGGAAATGGAGCCCTTAATGCGTTCGTGAACATCGCCAACCTCCGACCCCAAGGTCGGCTGATAACCCGTTTCAGAGGGCGTACGGCCCAGCAGGGTTGAAATCTCGGCACCGGCCTGAACAAAGCGGAAGACATTGTCCATAAACAATAGAACTTCACGACCTGTTGTCTGAAGATACTCAGCAAGCGTAATTCCGGTCTGAACAACATTAAAACGGGCACCAGGAGGTTCATCCATCTGACCAAACGCCATCATGACCTTGTCGAGAATGCCGGCTTCTTTGAACTCATGATAGAGCTCATTACCCTCGCGAATACGCTCTCCAATTCCACAGAACACACAAGCCCCGTCGTGCTCTTCCACAATATTATGAATCAATTCGGAAATCAGAACAGTCTTGCCGCAACCCGCACCTCCAATGACGCCGGTCTTACTGCCCTGGAGTACGGGGAACAACAAATCAACAGCCTTGATGCCCGTCTCAACAATTTCAGGTTTCTGAGAGGCAAGTTTGCCGACATTCATTTCAACGCGGGATATATCCTTATGAATGGGAGCCATCTTTTCGGTCTTGATCGGTCCTTTTCCATCCAGGGGTTGCCCCATCACATTGATAATGCGACCAAACAACTCATCGCCAATCGGAATGCATAGCGATGATCCCATGGCGGTTGCCTTGGCATTGCGCTGAAGATTGAGCGTGGACGACATCGCGACGCACCGGGCAAGGTTTCCCTCAAGATGCTCCGCCACAAGTAGCGTCAAATCCCTTCCGTCAAAAGTTTTTGTGACGATCATCTCATGCATATCGGGCATGTCTTCGATCGCCTTAAACTTGACGTCGACAACGGGCCCCTGCACAGCCACGACGCGTCCCAACGTCAACTCCTTAACCTCTTCCGTCGAAGCAGTTGTTTCACTCATCATCACCTCCATGAACAGCTCACAAAACCCAAACTCACATCAATCTCAGCGTCCTTTGCCGCAAAATTGCCGCTAGGCTGCCGGACGTTTTTTCTTCCGACTTTTAGTACTCTTCGCTGCAAAAGACTCCCGCATGCCCTTATCAATCAACTCATGGGACGCTTTCGAACACTTGCGCTTCACCTTCTCGTATTCCTTCTCCACCTTCTGAAGACTCCCTTCGAGATGCATCGCACGCGCGGAGAACTCAGCCAACTTTCCATCTTCAAATACTTCACACAGCTTCGACGTCACCCACATACCCGCCAGATATTCGACCATAGCATCATATGATGACTCAACGATCACCTCACGGGCTTCTGCCAGAAATCGATGCGTTGCCACATGGTGACTGACTTCACTCTCCACTGCTTTATCAAAAAGGTCACCACAAGGCAGAAGGTTAATAACCTCAATGGTCTGAGCGCTAAATGATAACGCCTTTGGATAAGCTACCATCAGCTTGCCAATACGCTTCTCCTTAACCTCCTGCATGAGGTAGTCCTTAATGATTACGGACTGCTCGTAAATGGTGTCCTGACCAATTCCACCAAAAAACTTAAACTTCCGAGTTTGATCGGAAAGCACTCCCGCGCCCTTATCCCCAATCACAATGAGCTGTGTCTTTTCAAGCGGGAGGTTCTCGATGGCCCTAAACCCTGCTCGTATAACCCCTGAATTCAAGCCCCCCATAAAACCAGAATCCGACGTCACAATCATAACACCCGTCGTATCACAATCGACCGTCACCAACGGATTGACCACATTCACCAGATCCACAACCCGAAAGAAACCGGAGAACGCATCCATAAACGCATCAAAACGCTGCTTTTTTTTCTCCATGACGTGATACTGTGATCCCGCCACATTTTTTAGCGTCTCCACAAGACTGAGAAGCTCGTGGTTAAAGCTAAGTTCTTTTCTCAACTCATGAAGCTGCATGGTATTGAATCTGCCACCGCCTACGCGGCAACGTGGGCTTCTTTCTTCACCTCATTAACGGCTTCCTTGTAGCGATTTCGAAGACTCCCATCAATCTCGAGACTTCCCATCTTCAAGACGAGCCCACCCAGCAATTCCTCATCAACCGTCTCCGTGATGGTAGCGGCCTCATTGAATTTATTCTTGAGGATCTCTTCTAACCGCGTCTTTTGATCCGCATCGAGCGGATGGCTGGTAATGATTTCAGCATCAGGAACATCTACGGTAATGCTTCCCTTTTCAATTTCATCAAGAGCATCAATAAGTTCATTGATAAACTGCTTGTTTAAATCGGCAGTCATAAGATCGCTAAAGACGAGTTTGAAAACACGGCCACCGTACTCGACTGTCTTCTCCTCCATCTGACGCGCAATCTGATCCCGAATCTTTTTCTCATTCTTGTGCGCTTGTTCAATAATCTTAGTGCTTTCTTTTTTCGCTTCAGCGACAGACTGCTCCTTCAAGCGTGCCGCTTCGCGCTTGGCTTCTTCGCTGTGAGCCTGAAGTTGACGCTCCGCTTCCGTCTTGCGCTCACTAAAGTCCTTCTCATGATCTTCAATCTCGCGCTTGATATCTTCTTCCTTCTTGCGAACCTCTTCCTCAACCTGCTTCACACGCAACGTCGCGCGTTTGGCATGCCCCACAATAATCATACGAAGGAATCCCACCAATACAGCCAACACGACCACGTGTATGACAATGATCGGAACCGCGACTCTTAACACTTCCTGCATCATTTACCTCTCTATAAAGACAAGAAACAGTGTCTCCGTTTCTAATTCACTATTTGGCGGAACACCATAACCAACCACCGGGGCTTATCCCCTGCCGAAAATCTGGAACAAAATCAACAATGCGATCACCGCAATTGCTTCCGAAAATATAAGCGCAAAAATCATTGCCTGTAAGATTTTAGGGGCCGCTGAAGGATTACGCCCCAATGCACGAATACTGGCATAGCCAATGGCTGCAATCACAGCCGATGGACCGATGATCGTCACAAACATCACAAGGAATATGATAAAACTATCCATATTGATTCCGCTGCCTAGCGCCCTTCCTCCGGAACTTCTGTGAGCGCTGACATTTCCTGAGACTCTTCTTCAACCAAGATCATGCATTCATTGCGATCAAACTTGATCATTCCACGGCGGATGGGGATCTTCTGCTTCCAATCCACCAACACATTACCCGCTCGAAGCAAACTCACAATCGGAGCATGGTAATCCAATATCTCAAACTCTGCAAGATCGCCCGGAAGAAAGACACTTTTAGCCTCCCCCTCAAAAATCATCTGCTTAGGACTTAGAACCGTCAGCTTCACGGTGCATGCCCCACCTGTAAGGCATCATGCTCAAGATGAGCAAAATACTCTTTTACAATACGAGCCAATCCATCCTCAATGTCCGGTGTCATATCCTGATGTTCTTCAATTGAACGAATGAGAGCCGGAGCGTATTCCTGAGTAAACCCAAGAATCTGATTGCAGAAAGCAACCTTCCCGTCATGCGGCAATTCATCTAAAAAACCGTGTTTCACAGCATAAAGCTCTAACACCATCTCCGAAAGGGTTGCCAACATATGGTGGCCTTGCTGAAAAACAGCACGAATGGATTCACCCTTTTTCATGACCGCTGCCGCACTATCAGAGAGGCCAGACGACAAGCGACTTAACCGGGCAATTTCAGTAAAACTCGCATAGTCTGCTCGCAGGGATGACGCCAAAACCTTGAGAATAGGGGGTTGAGCGCGACCGCCAACAATAGAAAGGGAAAGCTGTGCATCAACGGCAGGCCTAGTGCCCTCAGCATAAACCGTACTACTCAGCACAATCTGACCGTCACACATGGAAACCAGATTTGATGGAATATATCCGGTGAAATCGCCCTGCTGCGTTTCTGCCAGCGCAATGAAGGTCATCGTACCATCACCATGGTTCTCATTAAAACAGCCAGCCTGTTCCATAAGCTGAGTGTGAACATAAAAAATGTCACCAGGGTACGCCTCACGACCCGGAGGACGATCCAGCAAAAGTGAGATCTGACGATACGCCCACGCATGCTTCGTGATGTCATCAAACACCACAAGCACATCACGCCCCCGCCTCGCAAAATAATCACCGACGGCAGACGCCGTAAATGGCACGATATACTGCTCGGCAACCGGGGCATTATCGGTGGCCACCACAACGGCTGTGTAGTCAAGCGCTTTTGTCTCATGAAACATCGCCATAACCTTCTCAAGACTTGATACAGACTTCCCAATACAACAGTAAACGCATACAACATCCCGACCTTTCTGATTCAGAATGGCGTCAATGGCAACGGAGGTCTTTCCCGTCATACGATCCCCAAGAATGAGCTGCCGCTGCCCCTTTCCGATGGGCGTCAGCATATCCACAATCTTGGTTCCACTATGCAGGAGTTCGTTTATTGGAGCGCGATCCATCAGGGATGGCGAATCGCGAAAAACAGGAACACGATCAACCGTCTCAATGGGGCCATGTTCATCAAGTTCCTCCCCCATCGCATTGATCATACGACCGATGCACGAATCTCCAATGCCAATCGTAAAGGGCTCACTCGTGGCGCGAACCGCTTTCCCCATTCGCAGCTTACTCGTGTTTCCCAAAACAAGGGCGCGAGCCGATTCCTCATCGTACTCCATCAAAAGGCCGCGTACGCCATCCCCCATATCAACGATTTCACCATTCAAACATGTAGGAAGACCATCAATCCGAACGATGATCTCCTTGATGTCACGGATCACACCCTTCTCTTCAACCTTTATCTTTAACAACGGAATCATTGGTGCCATAACATCACCTCACACGCGTCACTAAACTGAACGAATCCTTGACTCTGCAGAAGAATCCAAATACATATCGAGAACCTCTTGAATCCCACGTTCCACGACATCCGTCATGGTTTTCCCATCGACCAATTCTTGAACAATCTCGGGACGCTTCGTTCGAACCAACTCTATAAATCCATTCACAAGATAATTGACATCGCCAGGGCGGGCGTCCTTCAGCAAACCATGCTGAAGGCCAAACAGCAACATTACCTGATTTTCCATTGGAACAGGTGCATTCTGATCCTGCTTGAGAATCTCTTCCAGAATTTTCCCCTGACGGAGCCGATGGTCAATATCGGACGAATGTCCTGCCTTGATTCGAGTCAGTTTCTCAAGCTCCTTAAAACGCACATACTCAATTTTTAACATTCCGGTGGGCTTCTTCATCGCGGGCCACTGAACTTTGCTACCAATACGAGACACAGACAATCCCATGTCGACTGCGGGCTTGAACCCCTCACTAAACAACGATGCATTCAGGAATACCTGACCATCCGTCATTGAGATAATATTGGAGGGAATATACCCGGCAAAATCGCCCTGCTGCGTTTCAACAATGGGTAGGTGCGTGCAGCTTCCCCCACCCAGTTCCGGCTTCATCTTCCCGGCACGCTCCACAAGCTGTGAGTGAATGTAGAAAATATCTCCCGGATAGGCATCGCGCCCGGGAGCCCGTTCGAGCAAAAGGGATATCTGGCGATAGGCCCAGGCATGCTTTGTAAAATCATCTAAGACAAGAAGCACATCAGCGCCCTTTTCATACATGAAGTATTCGCTAATACTGGCCGCCACATAGGGCACTAGATATTGCTGTCCCATCGAGTCAGCCGCACCCGCCGTGACCATGATTCCGTAATCCCAAACACCCGCTTCGTCAAAAACCTCTATGACACGAGAAATCGCCGCTTCTGCCTTGCCTATACCACAGTATATGCAGATGACGTCCTTTCCCTTCTGATTCACAATCGCATCAACCGCAACCGTGGTCTTTCCGGTCATGCGATCGCCAAGAATCAACATACGTTGCCCCCGACCGATCGGCAGCGTCATGTCAATCATCTTGGTGCCCGTCTCCAACACTTCATTCAGGGGTTCACGTTCCAACACCGTCGGAGCCGTGCTGAAAATGGGATATGTCATATCCTCTTTGATAATGCCCTGACCATCAATGGGCTCCCCCAGCGCATTCACACGCCGCCCCATAAAGGCATCGCCAACCGGAACCTTAAATTCATCCATTGTGGTGGTGACAGTATCTCCCGGCTTCACCTTTCCAAACATCTGTACAATGAGTACCAGAACATAATCCAAATCGAAACCAACGATGATGCCCTTTGCACAGTCGCTCACCAACACCAGTTGACCGTTCATGCAGTTTGAAAGCCCCGTAACGCTGATAACATCCTGGCGAATTTCGGCAACCGTACCGTACTCCTTCAGCTTCAGCAAATTGATGTTCAGCGCCATGAAATACCTCGTTAAACTCTAAAGAAGACTCTGATTCAAACTATCAAAACAATAATACCCTACGACGAACGAACATACCAACGCAGGAAGAAAAGCAAACTCACAATCGCCAGAAAACCAAGAATCATATAGATAATCAACCAAGTCGTTTTCTTGTCTGGAGCGGGCATATCAAAGCCGCGCTTCGTTTCCAGGGGCTTCAAAGCCGCGTCGACACGGTTAAGATCCTGTTCTACCGCATCCAACCGGTCGGCTTGTCGACGGTAGAAAGCAATATAAGCGGGGCTTAACGTCTCTGGCCCCACTTCTGTCATAATCGCTTCAAGGGCTTCAAGCGCGCTGTTTAGAGTACTTTCAACCGCTTCAATATTCGCCCGACCCGATGTCATAACCAACAGCTCATTCACCTTTTTCTCGAGAAAAGTCATTCGCTCTGTGTTGATATTCCACTTATCACGAATCAACACCTTAAACGTAATCGTTTCCGAGGGTTGCACCTCAACATCATCTTTAAACACATAGGTTGTGCGGACCTGAGCATCATACCGTACCGCCAGTCCTCCCGCATCCAGAACATCATCAATATTGATCTCTGAAGGCATATCGCGGCGAATATTAATCTTGCGGGGCTGAGTCGTTGAACTGTTGTGCACCGTGATGTTGACAACCGCCTCTCCATATTCTTTTGGAAAATGGACGTCACGCCGGGGCATCGCAGCTGAACGATCATCCCCAATCAATGCCTTCCCAGGATTCAGGCCCTCCGCCAAAGCCAGATTCTCCAAAACCCCTACACACTGCTTAACCTCTTGCAGGGCTTTTAGATTTGCCTCGTAAGCTTGGATATGAATAATCGGATTGGCCACGGCAGCAATTCCATTCTCCGCCTGACGCGTCAGAATGGCATCTGCCTGTGCCTGTGCTGCCCCCAGCGCATCGTCACCGACCGCAGAAGACCGCGTCCCCGACAGCATCCCCGCAATGGCACCAGCTCGAATCCGATACTGATCAAGCTCACCCTCATCAATCACCCAGATGTCCTCGATCTCGACATCGTACTGCTTAACCTCACCAGGAGCCACTTCAACGGTGTCATAGACGTAGTAGGTATCGCTCTTGACATCATACCCAAGATTCAGACCCGCAGTATCAATAATATCATTTGTTGAAACGCGGCTGGGAAGGCTAGTGCGGATCGTCACCGGCTGCGTAACACTACTCTTATGAGCAGCATGAATTCTGAGCACCAGTTTTCCGCCCGATGCGGATGCCGCACAGGCAAGACACAAAGCCGCAGAAATACTAAATAGTCGCTGTATACGACCTATAAATAAACGATGCATCAGGTTTTCCATTATGTGGGGTAAATACTAGCAAGAAGCACCTACCATGCAAAGAGGTTTTTGCTTGTGACGCGGTTTGAGCATAACTGATTCTTTTGTGAGTGAGGAGGATGCGTTTTCCCTTTGAAATATCAAAAAAGGGGGGGGGGAGGGGGGAAGCTTGATGTAGCCTTGGCCGCCAGGCCGTGGAAACGTGAGAGCCTAGGGTATGACAGTGTGCTCCCTCACTTGCTCAACGCCGTCCGGAGGCCGGCATCCACCTTGCACTCAGCACGCATTCGCAAATTGGACTCATACGCCACTAGGTGGACCGTGGCGTCCCGACACGGTTGTGCAACGCGAAAGCCTGGATTGTGACAGTGAGCACCCCGGCCCCTCCTAACGACTAAAAGTGGCGACTAAGAGAGAGAGAGCATGAGTGACGACGAGGAGTAAGTGTGCGACAAAGTGCTTGCATCCTAATCGTAATCCTACGCGTAATCGTAATCAAAATGGGAACGATTAAGATTACAATTAGGAGAAATCTAAATTCTATTCGGGTTACCGACTTTTCTCGCCTGCCCGCGTACTACTCCAGCACAATGATCCGGTAGAACCGAGGCGGCGGCGTGCCAGATATATCCTGCCACGTCATCTCATAAACATCGGGACCGGCATTCAAGATGCTATTTGCATCACTACTCCACGGCCCCATCACAAATGGTGCAGATTCAATCCGATAATCACGACCAGGCACAGTGGATACGCGAATCGTGGGTACCGGAACCTGAGCGCCGCTATCTAGCTGTGGCGCCGTTACAGACTGCATCCCCATAGAGCGAACCCCAATCCAAAAAGTACTATCCAGAGGATCCGTTCCCGCCAGCATTTCCGCACTATTGAGGAAACCATCAGCATCAGGATCGCCATCAAGCCCATCGTCGCCAGAAGCACTTTGATAATCCAAGCCGCTCAAAATTTCATAATCATCACTCATGCCATCACCATCCAAGTCTGGAACACCTGTGACCGTGATGTGATCATAAATCACAAAGCTACCGGAATATCCCACCACGTTAGAATCACTGAGAGACTGAATCCGTATCATAGAATTATAGGACGGCGTATTGCCCACAACCCAGCTATAGCTGTTTGACCCATCAACACTCGCCTGCCCATTGGTAATTGCCACGTAGTTCGTTCCCGAGTCCGTGGAAAGGAAAACATCAACAGCAGCACCAGCCCCGACCGTGAGCCAGCTAACAGTAACCGTATCCCCTGTTGTTATGCCGCCACTCGTCAGCGATGTCACAAACAAGCCCAGCACCTCAAAACTCGCATCCGAAGCATCCGAAAGGCTTTCGTCCTCATAAGCAACCCGCATCCGTCCATTCGCAGTCAAGACGCTAGGATCATTAGTCGGAATCACCCAAGTTGTGCTGTTTGTGTCACCGCCATCCGTGTGGGTGACGCTAGATGCAACAGCACCGCTCAAAACGTCGTAGGTCGCACCATCATCCACACTGAGAACCAGATCAACGGTAGTGTTGGTTGTCACAGAAGATGCCCACGTGACATCCACCGTTTTCCCGATGTAGAACTGTTCCCCGCCATTAGGCTCAAACAGACGTATGCCACTTGTAATGGAAAATCCAAATGAAGAATCATCCTTGATCAGACTGTTTGTACTATCAGATACACGGAGATAGCACTGGGACACGTTGGTTGGAGGAACGTCCCAAGTATAGCTTCCCATGCCATTTGTACCCCTAAACACATTTGAGGCCATTGGATACCATGTCGGAGATGTTTCAAAGTAATCATACGTGAATTCCAGCGTGAGATTTGTTCCAACCGCATCTTCCCAAGTCCATTCAACTATCGTCGGAAGCGATGCCGATATCGTCTCCAAATCCGTTCCTCCCGGGGACTGAATGCTGACTCGGCCTTCTGAGAGATATTCGTATGCACCCATATCGTATATACTGCGACCTCCGACGGTAATGCGTCGGTCATTACCATCTCGGTCATCCGTTGGTGCAACAATCCCAAGAGGATTCCCACTACCTTCATCAATACACGGTGACGAAGATTGTAAATTATAATCACCTGAGGCCACAAAACGTGGGTTAGCGTGCTTGTTTCCCGTATTGGGATGGAAGGCTTGCATGCAACAATATTCAGCATTAAGTTGGCCTTCATCCTGAAGCGACCAACCATCATTAACACTTGCACTATTACCCCATAATACACCATTCCCGAAATACATCGTTCCCTCGATATAAATTCCGCCACCCCGGTTTGATGCCACATTGTCTGCGATCGTACAGTTCATGAATACCGGCTCTGAATCGGCATCAACGTATACTCCTGCACCATCATTGTCTGCTGTGTTTTGCGTAATAACACAATTGATAATTTGCGGCGTTGACGTCCCAGTAATCCATAGGCCCGCACCATTTGCATCATGATTCAACCGAATTGTACAACGCTCAACGATTGGATCACTTGAGACAATTTTAATTGCGCCCTCATTGTACTCGAAAACAGATTCTTGTATGCTCGGTTCTGCACCATTTCTGCAATACACCCCCGCGTGACCACAATCATTGAAATAGCACTCAAGAATAGTCGGAGAGGTGCCATCACAGTCAATACCTGCATCACCATTTAGGGCTGTACTTGTCAGAATAGTGAATCCTCGGATAACGGTATTCGTACCCTCTCCGCTGTTACAGATAAATCCGCCACCAAACCCATTCTCAATGCGAGTAGAGCCATAGCCATTACACGAGCGAATTACAACGGATCTGCCTTGTGGATTAATATTAAAGTTCTTGGTACCTGTATAAGTGCCATCCAAAACAAGAACTGTATAGCCATCCTCAGCAGTTTCTATGCCCTCCTGAATAGAATCATAGGGATGCGCCTTTGTTCCCGCCTCTTCTGGATCAGATATATTTGAATCTCCAGAACCGCCATTGGCAACATCATCTGGTGCATCGTCGTCTACAACACGCGGATCATTGTAATTCGTGGCGATAGAGCCAATATCAACTACTTCTTCGTAATCATCAAATCCATCCACATCCGTATCCGCGTTCGTCGGATTCGTGTGATACGTCACATACTCTTCATAATCCGTCAACCCTTCAGCATCCGTATCGGAATCAGTGGGGTCGGTCAGTGAGTCTTCATACTCTTGCAAGTTCGAAAGTCCATCGAAATCTGGATCCTGATACTTGTCTGTAGGATCCAACGGATTCAGATCCGGACTATACAGCACTTCCCAGTCATCATGTATAGTGTCGCCATCTGTGTCGTCATTCGTAGGCTCGGTGAAGTGCGTACTGACTTCTTCGCCATCGCTCAACGTATCCCCATCCGTATCCCACAACTCAGGATTGGTCTGCGGCACCAAGTCGTGCTCTTCCAGATTCGTCAAACCATCGGCATCATAGTCAACTCCACCATCCGAGTTCGTGGCAACACAGGCGTTGGTGTAGAGAACTTCCCAACCATCCAGCATCAGGTCGCCATCGGTATCATTCGTAATTGGACTCGTGAAGTAGAGGTAATGTTCCTCATAATCGGTCAGTCCATCACCATCGGTATCCCCGGAGGGATCCATAATGGCAATATGGGCATCTCCCACATCTGCCGTGAGATATAACGGATAGGTTTCGGTCTTGCCACGAGGCTCCCACAGATCCAAAACACCATTCGTGTTTTCGTCAATATACGCCGAGATGAAATAGTTTGTCAGTGTGGGATAATTCGTTGGTGTTGCATACAACCCGACGGCAAACGGGCCATTTGTCACCATCAGTGCGGCATTGGAAACCACAACCCATACCGGATAGGTTGTTGTAAGCGAACCCGCATAGCTAAGACCTCCCCCAATGCTAGCAGGATACGAATCCGCATCGTTGGGGTCGGTCCTGTAAACACGCCGAACCTCGTTGCTATCGGTAAATCCATCGCCATCCGTATTATTAGTGGTCGGGTTCGTGAAATAGGTGTAGACCTCTTCGTAATCCGTCAATCCGTCACCATCTGAGTCTAGGTGGGAATCGAAGATTTCTATATTCACACCGACAACATTGTTATCGGCCGGAATCGCATTGGTCAATGCACCATACGGTTCCCACGTCTCGTACGTCATATTGGAATTGATGTCGACAAACGCAGAAACCCAATAATTGGACCGACTCGGAACGTTTGTAACCGACGTGTAAATCAGAGCTATTGCCCCCAGATTTCCGACGTCATAGCTGTTGGTGCCTGAGGACCAACTCAGCATGACATAAGCCTCACCCGTAATGGAGTTTGAGGTACTATTCAAAAGAGCCCCTGAAATTGAGATTGGCTTTGACATTGCATTGGTGGGATCCGTTCCTGAATCCACTTCGCGACCATCCCCGGCTCCATCGCCATCCGTATCAAACACTTCAGGATTAGTCCCCCAGAAGAATTCGTTGCTGTTCGAAAGGCCATCCATTTCAATGAAGCCGAGAGCATTGGTCTCATTCGGGTTATCAATAATGCCATCCGCTCCATTGGTCGGATTCACGGCGCTGGAGTACAGGACTTCCCAACCATCTGGCATGCTGTCACCATCCGTATCCCACAACTCCGGACTGGTGCCCCAGATAAACTCGTTACTGTTGGAGAGCTTGTCGCCATCAGGGTCGGTTGTCATGTCAAGAGGGGAACTTGTTGCGTCAAGGCCGTTAGTCGGATTCACGGCGTTGGGGTAGGAAAACTCCCAGCCATCCGGCATACTATCAACATCCGTATCGGGATTACCCGGATCCGCGAGGGCGTTGAACTCATTACTGTTGATCAACCCATCACTGTCGAAATCATTGGTTGCATCATAGAAGCGAGCATTGACCACATTGGTATTGCCATAGACTAGCTCCCAACCAATCTCCCAACCATCCAGCATGGTGTCACCATCGGTGTCATTCGTGCTAGGACTTGTTCCGTAGGTGTACACCTCATCATAGTCTAACAATCCGTCACCATCCGTATCGTTGGTCGGATTGCTCATGAAAATATCAATATTCAGAACATTATTCGAAGGCTGCGAAATGACATTGTTTGAGTAGCTCCCATCGGCCTCCCAGGAATCAAGTATCCCATTGGTATTCGAGTCACGAAACGCTCTAATCGTATAATCTTCCAACGTGTCCAGATTCGAGAATACATAAGATCCGCTCACGCCAAATGGCGTTATGAGATTGGTGTGCATTTCGCCAGCGAATGCTGCCAGAGCATAAACAGGACCGGTCTGGGAGCCGGTGTAACTCACAGAACCGGAAATACTTATCAGATAGGACGCGGAATTGGTCGGATCGCTTCCAGCGGCAACTTCGTCACCGTCTGAGACCCCATCACCATCGGTATCCCACAATCCAGGATCGGTTCCCCACAAATATTCATTACTGTTCACCAGAAAATCATTCGTGATGACGCCCAACGCATTGGTTTCACCCGCATAATCCTCAGCACCGTCCGTATCATTTGTGGGATTAACGGCATAGGAAAACATAACTTCCCAGTCATCTGGCATACTGTCGCCATCCGTATCCCACAACTCTGGACTCGTGTTCCAAACATGCTCATTACTGTTAACCAAACCATCCGGCGATGGAGACTCGCCAGCATAATCATCGGCGCCATCAGCCACGGTCGGATTGAGAGCGAGTGGGTAAAGAACTTCCCACCCGTCCAGCATGCTATCGCCATCGGTATCGTTTGTATTGGGATTCGTGAAATAGACATTCACCTCATCAAAGTCACTCAACCCATCATCATCGGTATCAGTCAGAGGATGCGTCAGCCAAATGTTGATATTTATGACAGCATTCGTCAACCAGACAAACCCGGCGCCGTTGGTGTAATCACCCTCAGCCTCCCAAGTATCCCTCAGGCCATTTGTGTTAGTATCTTGGTAGGCCGAAAGCGTATAGTTCGTCAGAGTAGGCAGGTTTGTGATCGTGTAGGCCCCAGGTGCAGCAATGGTATTTGTCCAGAAACTCGCACCATCTGTAACGATCGCATAGATCGGACCACCAAAACCATTGGTATATATCAGATCACCCGAAATTGACGTGGGGAAAGATGCCGCATCCAATGGATCGGTTTCTTCCGCAACTTCATCGCCATCATTTACTCCATCGCCGTCAGAATCGGGGTCGTTGGGATCGGTTCCAAGTGTATCCTCTTCCCCATCGTTGAGCCCATCATCGTCGCTATCTGGATCCGTCGGGTCTGTGGGATCAGTCTGGTTGATCTCATTGTAATCCGTGATACCATCACCATCCGTGTCGCTGATCTCAGGATTCGTAAGATTCTGATACTCATTACTATTATTCAGGCCGTCACCAGTGAAAGGAACCGGCAGTAAATCCGTCTCAACATCATCTTCCCAGTCAGTTGGGTCATTGGGATCACAGGCGTTGGTGTAGAGGATCTCCCACCAATCCGGCATGCTGTCGCCATCCGTGTCTGCAAGTAGGGGATCGGTTCCATACACATAGACCTCGTCCAAGTCCGTCAGGGAATCGCCATCGAAATCGTTGGTCGGATTATCCGTCAGTGTGATATCGGCACCGACGTAGATGTTTGTCAGATAAAACAGCATGGGGAATCCATTTGTCCCATTATAAGTTCCGGTGGCTTCCCATACATCCTGAGATGCATTGCCATTTGAATCCAGAAATGCGCGAACCGTGTAGTTCGTGAAAATGGCCACATTGGAAATCTCATACGGCGTCGCATTCGTCAACGCATTGGTTATCGCAGAGCTACGATAGACCTGACCGCTGGGGCTCTGGCTGGCGACCGCATATAAAACACCCGTTTGGATACCGGAATAAGGCGCCACCGTTCCCAAAATGGAAACCGGAAAGGAGTTAGGATTAGTGGGATCACTACCAACCGCAACTTCATCGCCATCATTTACTCCATCGCCATCTGAGTCGGCTACGTCTGGGTGCGGCCCCCATGGCTGCACGCCATAAGTGGCCCACCAGTCATATTCCTCAAAATTCGTAAGCCCATCACCATCGGGATCATTGGTCCCGTCCGTCCCGTCAACAAGATTACACACATTCGTGTAATTGTACTCCCACCCATCAATCATACTATCGGCATCCGAGTCAGAATTAGTAGGATTTGACCCGGCATTGTATTCGTCAATATTACTCAGCAAATCGTAATCTACCCCCACTTCGTTTGCATCGTTTGATGCTGGGTTGAGAGATGGAATATAGAGCACTTCCCACTCATCCGGCATACCGTCAAAATCGGTGTCGGGCAGATTGGGATTAGTGCCAAATGCATACTCGTTGCTGTTTGACAGCGTATCCCCATCAGGATCCTCGGACCAATCCAGACCATTCGTGGGATGGGTCGCGGGCTGATAGCGCCACTCCCACTCATCCGGTAATGTATCGCCATCGGTGTCATTCGTGCCGGGATTCGAACGAACAACGAACTCAAATGTATTCGTCAGAAAATCGCCATCGGGATCCTCTATTCCATCAAGCCCATTTGTTGGATTCACAAACGGCCGATAGGTCCATTCCCATCCGTCCCACATTGAATCCCCATCGGAGTCTGCATCATTGGGATCCGTCATCGAGGTATAGACCTCAAAGAAGTCGCTAAGACCATCACTATCGCTATCCGCTGTCGGATCTGAAAGGACGATATTGATGCCACTTTGCTGCCCATTCAACGTGAGGGGATTGCTCACGTACTCGCCATAGGCCTCCCACGGCTGATTCGTACCATCGCTATTGGAATCTTGATAAGCCGTTACCGTCAGCGCTTCAAGCGTCGGCAAATTCGTCACCGTATAAGCACCCACCCCGGCGATCGTGGAAGAACGAACCGCCACCGTTGGGTTGAAAACCAAAACCACTACCGGCCCGGTCTGAACGGTTCCGCTATAGCTAATCGTGCCAGACAGGGATGTCAGATATGAGTTCGGATCGGTGGGATCGGTGTCGTTATCAATCTCATATTTATCATCAAACCCGTCGCCATCCGTGTCGGCATTGGCCGGATCTGTAGCAGGCCCACTAGCGGGGTATACCTCTTCAGAGTCGCTGAGTCCATCATCATCCGTATCTGCATCGTTAGGATGCGACCCATTGTTGTATTCTTCCAGATTCGTGAGAAGGTCGTCATCAAAATCGGCAGTAGCTCCATCGGGATCATTTGTTGAAGCCGGGTCCAATCCATACAGCACCTCCCAGTAGGTCGGCAGTCCATCACCATCGGCATCATCGGTCTCTTTGAATTCATACGCGCCAATGTCATATTTCTGCGACACAATGCCGTCATCTTTACCATCCAGCGGTCGGCGGTAACCTGTATAATCTTCGGTTGGAGCACCCGATGTGCCGCCGTTGTCAATACAGGGCGATCCAGCCGTTAGATAATAATTGCGTGCCGCAACATTGACAAAATCAGGGGTACCAAAAATGTTGCCATTCCCCGTGGGTTTGGGATAGGCGAGGCAATACTCATAGGTAACACTCGTTCCAGGAGAATTAATGTTCGAAGTTGTCTCTGAGGTATTCCAGAAAATAATGGTGTTGCGAATCGTACCGCCGCCAGCAGCATAAAGGCCACCCCCGGACCCATCGCCAGCACCATTTCCATCGGTATCTTTGGTGCTATTGTTCGCAATCGTGCAACTATGCACGGTTCCGCCATCACGGAGAGAGACACCGCCACCATTCGCTCCAGCCTCGTTATCATAAACAAGGCAATTCTCTAATAGACCAGCATAAACAATATGAACACCACCACCGTTGCCCGTTGTGGTCGTATTATCGTGTATATGACACTGGTGCGCTTCCGAAAGAGTTCCGGACTCGCTGATCATCCTCATCCCCCCACCGTAGCGAGCCATATTGCCATAAACATGACATTCAGAGGCGATTCCACCATCGTGTAAGTAAATGCCGCCGCCGTAAACGGCAGCGGTGTTGTCAAACACCGTGCAACGGGAAACATCGCCACCGCCTCGCAACTTAATGCCGCCGCCGGAAGCTGCTGCCGTATTGCCATAAATCGTGGTATCGGAAATCTCACCACCAAGATAGGCATGAATCCCACCACCTGCACCATATCCTGACGTCAAAGTCGATGAGTTGTTTCGGACGATGCAATTCTGAACAATCCCCAGAGTATGGATACGAATACCACCGCCAAAGTTGGCCGTACAGTTCTCAACAATACAGTTCAAGACCTGCCCGCCGCCTTCACAGTAGACGCCCCCCCCATAACGGTAGCCATTATCACTTGTCGGTGCTTTTCCATTGCGAATCGTCAGGCCAACAACTTTGGCGAGTCCATTTCTCAGATGAAAACAACGAACAAGGTTTTGCCCGTTTACGACGACATCAGCAGCAGCACCAGATGCACTACGAACTTCAATCGCCCGAAACCCGAGATCCACACCTGCCGTTAGATTGTAAGTACCGGCAGCCAAAGTAACCGTATCGCCATCGACAGCCAAGTCAACTGCCGCCTGAATGGAGCCACCAGCAGACACTGGATAATCGGCAGCGTGGGTGTGAGCAGCAACCAAAAAGCAGCAAATCGCCACCCAAAGAAGCAATCCATTACTATGATGCCGTTGGCGCATGCGTTGTCCGCCCCTCAATGTTGGCTCTCAGAAAGCCATTAGAATAATCTAAATCACGTCCCGGTCTCAGGATCGATAACCACAGATGTATCATCCGTAACCGTGATACCAACCGTACCCGAAGCGCCATTCGCATCTGTGACCTGAACCGTGGCAGATCCTACTGTCGTGCCAGCGAATGTTGCTGATCGACTTCCCGCAGGGCCAACCAATGTCCCAGTACCAGACGCTAAACTCCAACTATAAGGAGCCGATCCGCCATCGCTAATCGTAATCGTGGAAGAACCGCCTACCGTGATCGACGTTGGTGCAGCCGTTAGGGTTAAACTGTAATCGGCAGCCCCTGACGTGACCGTGGCGTAGCCTTCATTATCGTACTGATCGCGGGCCGTCACCGTATTGACACCATCAACCGACGTGCGCTGATAAATCGCAGAGGCTCCGCTACTGGCCGTTATTGCGCCCAGAGAAGCATCGCTCACACTCCACGTCAGAGGGAGGGCCAGCGTATCACTCGCATTCGTAAGTCCACTGACGGAAAACGTTGTAACCTGCAAATTAGTGGTAAGCGTCACGCTCGAAGGACTAATTGTTAATCCATCTAATCCCGTTGCTTCTTCACACCCTACCTGTAGCATCGGGAAAACCACTACAGACGCAAGTGCACCCAAAACCGACAATAACGACAGTAACCTCTTCATATAAAGTAGTCCTCCTAAGGGTTCAATAATCTCACAACCCACCATCAAAGTCAATGCCCACACCGTCAGGGTTTTTAAAAGTTATCGTCAAGAGAATGTGTGCAAACGCACGTCCACTCACATGTGCGGCCCGAGGGCGGGCCACCTCCATCCCTGCAAACGTAACCGTTCACGGGGTAGCAAATCAGAAATAGCGTAGTAGTGCAAGTGTTTTTTCGTACGCGATCCTAAATTTTGGTGAGTGGCTGCTGTTGGC
>Ga0307929_1000632_pt1 | contig 32866 bp, 21 predicted proteins | sample AceLakmetage1330_FD_203160 | JGI IMG/M metagenome (GOLD analysis project Ga0307929, IMG submission 203160) | Saline water microbial communities from Ace Lake, Antarctica - #1330 | ecosystem: Environmental > Aquatic > Non-marine Saline and Alkaline > Saline | place: Antarctica: Ace Lake...
CGGATAACGAGTAGCGATGGCCCCACTCGTCCACCGCTCTCGTCGCCCGCTCTCGTTGTCCGAACGCTCAGCCCTCGAACAATCTGAGCTTGTTCATAGGTCGAACTGGATCCCGTGAACGGTTACAATTACGTTTAAACGACCTTGCCAGATTGTTTTTCCAGCCGCGCCACTATATCATCTCGGAGGCGATCCACAAACGTCATCGTGTACGCCACCACATCCTCTGCCTCCCCCGTCACCAACGGGGTAAGATCCATTGCCCATGATAGCGCCTCACATGTGTCAGCGGCATGGGACTCATAAAATGTTGCATTCGCCATACGACGCCCCATAACAGCAGCATCATATCGCTTTCCACCCACGATTTGTGAGTCAAATACACCCGAAAGTGCGGCCGCAAGATTAGGGTGAGAATCAACAGGTAACACCTGCTTATCCTCATCACAAAGCCAGTCCAGCGAACGCCAAATCTCGCACCCAAGAACCAGACGGGGCCGAAGGGCTTCAGGAAGCTGCCGAAGTGCTTGTATAGACCGCATCATGACCGCGACGTGCGTATCATGCTTATCAGCGGGATTGTGGAGGTAAACGACCTCAGGCTGCGTTATTTTGAGAATTTTAACCAAATCAGCAACGACGCAATCTTCAGAGGGATCTTTGACAATCGAACTGGGGTAGCCTAATTGAAACTGACAGCCATACTCACCAATAACCGCAGCCTTGCGCTGCTCTTGGCGACGCGTGGCCATCATGTCTTCATTGCTATAATCAGCATAAAGCCCTGTTCGAGAACTGCCCGCACCATTGGTGACGACTACTCCTGCAAACCAGCGATCTTTGCGACCAAAGCACTCAGCAATGCCATGATACGCCATAAACTCCTGATCATCCTGATGGGTACCAATACATAGGTGTGTCGTGCGGGCTAGCGCTTTCGGATGTGCACACCCATCTGGCACAAAACAATCCGCATCACTGTTTTTGAATTCGATCATGATATCAACAACTCCTTACACGTTTGAACCTAACGACGGAAGACTCGCCGCCGCAATAGCCTGCCCATGTCGCTTCATCTTTTCATCTGGCATCGAGATATTAATCTGCTCACACAACTGAGGAAACGCAGCGTCAAGAACCGACTCGGCAGTACGAATGATAATCTGACCACCCTCACCCGAGGTGACACGCCCCAGCAACAGGAGTTGCTTGATCTCATAAAACTCGGCATACCAAGCAAGGCTGTAACCAAAGTAAACCCCAATCGTCTCATAAATTTTCGCCGCCCGCAGATCCCCTTCCACCATAAGCGCCTGCACGTGCTCCAGCCGCGCGGGCAACGGCATCGCATCATCGACCTCAATACCTGCCAAAGGCATCAGTCGAGCAACCGCCTGCTGAGAGAAGTACTGAACCCCGCACCCCCCATCACCAGACCACTCGTCCACCGGCGCATCGTCACGATAGTCGACAGGACAAAATGCAAGTTCATTGAGCCATGAGGTAATATGCCCGTCTATGTCACAATATCCGCCTGCCAGACTAGTCCCCATGGCAATGCCGAGAACGCCCCCATCATTCAGTGACATGGCACCGGCAAGAGCCGTGACTTCACCATCATTGACAACATCAAAGGGAACATTGTCCCACGCTTCCTTGACCCGCTGGAACATCGGACGCACAGTCGCGTCAAAGTCCTCCGCCGAAACACCACGAAATAACGAAGCCACACGCGGTTCATTGTTCACATAGACACCTGCAGCGCTGCCTCCAATCGCATCCACGTGTGGAAGATGTTCGGCAGCCAGTTTCAGTGAATCCATAATCCCTGTGTAGTGATACTCGGGATCGGCTTCAAAGTAGGGATCCCATTTCACTTCTTCAGAGAAAACCACTTTGCCGTCAATCACCGCGGCACACTTACGATCGCTACCGCCCAAATCAAACCCGATTCGGCATCCATCAAGGTTACGCCCCAATGCAACGTTGGTCTCATTTGCAGTAGGAAGCTCATCAAATGCGCATGAAACAACCGTCATGGATTCAAGAAACATCCGTTGCCCCATAATGTCATAGTCGAAGGCTCTACGACCAGAGGCACTATATATCTCAGCAATCTCAGCGGCAATCTCTGGATTTCCTGCGAGGGTCAGTTGACTCCCCCCTCGACTCCACAACATAAACTTGAGCAACCGTTCGACATAACAAATATTGAGCCCCACATTCTCTCCAGTGTGTGAAAGAACACGCGTTTTCATCGAATATACAGAACCATCAGGTCGAGAAAGCGCGATGCCAAAAGCTTCGCTTTCGGCATCAGCTTCGCACCGCTCTCGATAGGCACGGTTCCATAGCACCGCAGGAACAAACTCAGGGTCCAGTATGGGGCGGATCAGGATCTCAATCTTCATGGCTCTAAATCTCCAATGTTTTGAAATACTGTAGAGAACGTCCAACTCACCATAAAGGTAATTAATTTACCATTTCCGCCTACTTCTTAACACTATTGACTGAAAGCAAAGCATTTGACAGTCTCAACTGCATGACAAGCCAATCTGGACCCGAACAAAGCCTGAAACTACCAGAACCCAAGGACTATTTCCGCGGAATCGGCCAGACCACTCTGCCAACTCCCACCAACATACTTCTCTTTCTCCGAACCACACGGCACACGCTTCAGCAGGAAGCACTCCAGAATCGCTCTCACCACCGCTTCGTTCTCGCCCTGAACCTGTCAACGCAGGGGCATGTACATGCGGACAACCGGGTCCTGCCTTTCGCTCCAGGACAAGCATTGTTGATTCTCCCTTACCAATTCCACCACTTCAGCCAGCTTGCCCACGCCGAGTTGCAGTGGCTATTCTGCACATTCGAGTTGACCCCCAGCACATTCCTTGAGCCGTTGCGCAATCGCGTCATTACGGTCGGCGATCAATCCCTGCATGATCAACGTTCGCTAGTGGCTGCATGGATACGCGGAACGGCATCAGATTGGGCTGAGGAGATTCAGGAGACGAAGTTACAGTCAACACTGCTACAGTTCCTACTCTCGCTTAAGCAGGACGTGCAGAGCTCGGCTCAGGATCTACCACCAGCGCCTCGCGACACACTACTGAGAAGAATAAACCACCTCATGTCCGAGCGACACGGACGCCCCATCGTTACCGCCGACATTGCTGGCGAGATGAACATCTCCGAGTCCCGGCTACGCGCCAAATTCATTGCCGCAGCAGGAATTCCGCTTGGCAGCTACCTTCAGAACTACCGGCTCAACCGCGCCATGGCACTACTGCGCACCGGCGATTTACCGATCTCAGAGATTGCAGAAGAAGCAGGGTTCGGATCACCACAGGCCTTTAGTCGACTGTTCCGAAATAAGATCGGTCAATCTCCCCGCGCCTATCGCCAAAATGCGCCACATTACTATTGACCGCATGCTAAAGTCTTTTTAGGCGTCAACAGTTTGAATGGCACCCACATGTTAGATTCTCGAATCACTTCCGCTGGCGCTTCAACCAGAAATATTGATCCTTAACTGGCCAATTGGGTAAGTCGGACATTCGTCAGGACGAGCAGCCCAACGCCTGTTCTATCTGCGGAACCAAGTCGTTGACATGATACGGTTTCTGAATATGAGCAAGAGCACCTCATCCAGAATTTTTTGTGTGCTGCTGTCTAAACTGTAGCCCGTGCCTTGTCCGTGGTGATGGATACAGTACTGTTTAAACAGCTCTAGAACCAGTGGAGCCAGTAGCTCTCATGCGTTGGGAATGCTCCACTCCATCCCCAGTCCACAGGACCACCAAACTGCATCTGTCCATCGGAGCTTTTCAGAATAAACCAATTCTTAACACCGTCATGGGGCCAATAAACAGCGATATCTGTGATCCCATCGCCATCATAGTCACTGGGCACCGGAATGGTTTCGTTCCAGCCCCAGTTCAGTTGGCAGGTCCCCCCCCCACTATAGCGAATATACCAGTTCCCGCCTTCGGGCCAGTAGACCGCAATATCGGTCATACCATCACCGTCATAGTCACCGGGCACCGGAACCACTTCGCTCCATCCCCAGTCCACAGGACCACCAGACTTCATCTGGCCATCGGAGCTTTGCAAAATAAACCAATTCTTAACACCGTCATTAGGCCAATAAACAGCGATATCCGTGATCCCATCACCGTCATAGTCGCCAGGCACCGGCACAGTCTCAGACCAACCCCAGTTCTGTTGGCGGGTTCCTCCGCCACTATAGCGAATATACCAGTTCCCGCCTCCGGGCCAGTAGACTGCAATATCGGTCATACCATCACCGTCATAGTCACCGGGCACCGGAACCACTTCGCTCCATCCCCAGTCCACAGAACCACCAGACTTCATCTGGCCATCGGAGCTTTGCAAAATAAACCAATTCCTAACACCGTCATGGGGCCAATAAACAGCGATATCCGTGATTCCATCGCCGTCATAGTCACCAGGCACCGGCACGGTCTCAAACCAACCCCAAGCCTGCTTGCGCATTTCAAAGGTGGTACTCTCACGGATATACCATAAGCCCCCCTCGGGCAAGTAAACGGTCAAGTCGCTGCGCCCGTCGCCGTCAAAATCGGCATAGGGCACGCGGTCGGCACGCACACGGAAGGTAACCTCCACGGCAGACGCCGCCAACCAGTCAGCATTGCCTGCCTGCGTGGCCTCCAGGGTCACTAGGCCATGGGCGACGTAGCGCAGGATGATCGGACTGATCGGCGCGATCGGTCCGATCACACTCTCGCCCCCCGAAACCACAGAAAAAGACACCGGAAGCCCGCTCGAGGCGGTCGCCGAGATTAGCGTCTCGTTGGTCACAATCTGCATCCCTGGGTTCGGAAATGTGATCGTCTGCGAGGCTTTTGCTGTTTGAACCGTGCCAGTCGCCGAGGTAGCGAAGTACAAATCGTCCTGCGCCTTGGTCGCCACCACGGTTACGGTGCTCGTGCCAGAGGTCACCAGCAGGTTCGTGTTGCCCACGATCTGCCCGAGGCCACTACTGACCACGTAACTGACACTGCCCGTGCCGCTGCCACCGCTTACAGACAACGCATTGACCGATCCATAGACCTGCGGACTAACCGGCGTAAACACCAGCGGGCCCTGTGCCGTGCGCAGGTATTCAAACGCATTGGTCATCACCGTCTCGCCGTAGCTCGTGGAGTACACCCGCACGTCACCGAGCAAGCCGGAGTTGGAAGCTCCGGCGACTACCACGACCTGCGACATGGACTGGCTGACGATCAAATCCACCGACACTCCTGCCAGCGTCACGTTGGTGATGTCGCCATTTCCAAGGTTCGTGCCGCTGATGACCACCTCATAGTTGCCGGTCCAGGAACCGCTGGCAGGCGTCAGCCCGCTGATCTCTCCTGCCGGGTTGTAGGTATAGGCGTCCGACAGCGTGATCTCGCCGGTGTCGGTCTGCACGATAATATCCACAAGCCCCACGTTCGTGGCAGCAGACATCACAATCGTGAACCCGTTCGTCCCGCTGTCCACCAAGTCCATAACGTCCACCCCGGCCACCACCACATTCGTGATCGTGCCGAAGAATCCGTTGCTCACCACCACACTGTTGCCACCTGCATATGGACCGTTATCCGGGATCACACAGAACACCTTCACGACATTGGTCGCAGCAGGCGCCGGGTTATAATTGGCATCCCCAGCCTGCGAGGCCACAACCACCACGGCACCGACTCCGGTAAAGCTCAGGTTCGTGTCGCCGAAAATCTCCCCGGGGCCATCATCGACAACAAACGTGATGGCGTTGCCCGAGCCACCACCAGTCGCGGAAAGCCCGTATGTCGCGTTCTCAGATTGGGGGGGGATCGCCGGGAAACTGATCGCTTGATCAGCCTTGGCAATAAACAGCGTACCGGTTCCTGTGCCAGAGTAGTTGGCATGGTTTACCGTGCCGGTGACGGCATAGCTGTCAACCAGAACCGGGGCATTCGTGACACCGTCATATGTGATGTCCACCGGCAGCCCGGCCGGCGTTGTCGTGGCGGATGCATACCGAGCCGTTCCGTTATAAGTCTGGGACAAATCCCCTAGCACAACTGTTGCCTCGGCTCTGCCAACGGTCAGCGCGACCACGTAGGTCTGCGGCGAGTTGGTGGCATCGGCTGCAAGGGTCACCAGCGCTGAATGCATGCCAGCCGCAACACCGGAGAGATCAACGACGTTGGGGATCGCCACAGTCCCCGCCAGCAGCACGGTGCCGCTGCCCGGCAGCACACTGAGCCAGTTGCTGGCACCCGCGCTGTAGGCAATGGTGTTGGTCCAGGCGAAGGCACTGTCGCCCACGTTGGTCATGCCGAGCATCTGCGGCTCGGGGTTTCCTCCCGCAAAGGTACCCGTGAAGCTAAGCGCATTGGTCGCCAGAGAGATGCCGCCGCCGAGGCCAATACCAACCACGTTAACCGTGTAGGGCGAGTTCGTCCCGTCAAAGCTGAACACGAAGCTGGCTGTGTTGCTGCCGCCCAGCTGTGGGTCGAAGACCGCGGTCAAGTTCGTAGCCGCGCCTGAGGCCAGGGTCGATGGCACATCCAGCAACGTAAAGCTCGTTGCCTGCATCCCATTGGTCTCATACGTCCCCATCGTCAGCGTGGCGTTGCCTGAGTTGGTGATGGCAAAAACGTTGGTTACCGTATCGAGGCCAATGAGCGCCTCGCCGAAGTGCGTGCCGTTGGCAAGCTGGAAACTTGCGCTACTTTCTACAACGGCACCGTTGGTGCCGAGAACGGCGAGCTGCGGGCCAACCACAGCAAAGCTGTTGGTCACCGTCGAGGCTACCTCGTATTCCGCGCTTCCAACTTGGTCCGCAGTCAGAGTTACCATCCCGTAGCCGGACATCGACAGACTCGTCGGACTCGTCAGACTCGCCGGACCGCTGACCACCGCGAACGTGACCGTACCGCTACTTGAGGCAGTCGCTGAGAGCGCCACCGTATTCGTCCAGAACTGCGTTCCCGGATTGTCGAAGCTGATCGCCTGCGGGGCCTTGGTTATCGTGAGCGTACCAGTTCCCGTGCCATAGTAGTTGGTGTAGTTGACCGTACCGGTGACGGCATAGCTCCCCACCAGAACCGGGGCATTCGTGACACCGTCATACGTGATGTCCACCGACACCCCAGTCGGCGTAGTCGTAACAGAGACATTCCGAGCCGTTCCGTTATAAGTCTGGGACAAATTTCCTAGCACAACTGCTGCCTCGGAAACTAGCGTCTTTATACCGTAATCAGGATCAGTTCCCCTTAACGTGACCCACCCAATATTCGCACCCCAGGCATGACCCGAAAACTCTCCGTTGGAGAAATTGATCGCCGGTTGGCCGTACACCTGCTCGAAGTTGATCCAACCCACGTTCTCGCCCCAGGCATAGCCCGAAAGCTTTCCGTCCGCCGCCACGTTCACACCCCAATTGTTGCTGGTGGTGCTCGTGTAGGGCCCGCCCCCGGCACTACCCATCACGATCCAACCGATGTTCTCGCCCCAGGCATGGCCCGTCAAGTAGCCGCTGATACCGTCAAAATGCACCGTTATTCCACCGTTCGTTGGCGCGGCGTTGACCCAGCCTATATTCTCGCCCCAGGCGTACTTGCTGGCCGGATCAATGTTACCAGTCGCCCACGCGCAGGGAAAAGCCAAAAAGGCCAATGCAAGCAAAGTCGCGGATAATCCTACCCTCATCTTGCGTTCAGTCATTGATCTCATCCTTTTCCATATATACATCCAGGTCATACGCATCCCGATAATCGGCAAATCATCTTCATTGTCCGCCGCGGACGGGCCATACATACTGCGTGCCTTCCTTAAGGGCGAAGTACACGTAGCTGAAGTCCAGGGCCACGGTCCACGCGAAACCCGTATCGTACACGTCCGTAGATGCCGACCAGTAGATCTCCGACTGGACGCCCGTGAACGGATGCCCCGTCGGCAGCGCGGGATTGGATCGCCCAAGGTCGATCAGACTATACAGTTCTTTGGCGTTCGGCAGCCGCCAGTCGGTGTAGTCGTAAGTTCCCGCTACCGAATTCATATTCGTGCAGTAGTCGATCGCGGCGCTCCAGTTCAGAGTGCCTCCGGGCAGGTTCGCATTCTTTGTCCACATCAACCCCGTCAGGTTGTCCGTCACCGTCTCGTCACCGTGGTCCGTGAAGCGCGGATTTGGCAAAGCGACGCCTTTTTCCAAGTCGCCGTCGTCCCCCGCCCGGTAACTCGTCGTCTGCCCCGTCTTCGGCACGCCAGCAGTGGCGTTGGTATATACGAGTGTCCCGCCTTCGTGCGTGCCCGTTATACCGAATATCTCAACATCCTTCCTGATGTTCCCCGCCAAAAGGGTTGCGTCCCCGTTCACCTTGCCCGTGCCGTCGTGATAGCCCTGCGTAATCGTCTTCGCCGTCGGCCCGGGCGTCACATTCTGCTGCCCGATCTCCGCCATCGTACCGGTCAGGCCTGCTTCGCCCGTCTTCGAGAAGGTTGCACCAGCCAATACCAGCGCCGCCGTCGCGTTGCCCGCGGCCTCGACAACCGTGCCCGTCACACCGAACACCTCAACACCCTGTCTGATGTTCAACGCTGCCAGGTCAGAATCGACAAGCACCAGATCCGTTGCCTGATAATACCCTACATTCACCACCGTGGTCGTGGCTGACAGTGCCTGCGGCGACACATACATTTCGACCAACTGATAGGTCGCATCCTGCTTATCGTAAATATCCTTCAGCGTCTTCATCGTCTCCCCCGGAGACCCCGGAGGGGTCAGAGTGCCCGCCACTACCCCGCCAGCCGCCAGCACAACCGCGAGAATTGCTCCCATTCCAAACCGATACCCCTTACACATGCCGATCTTCCTTTCTCATTTCTTACTCCAAATTGTATCTACCCCTACGGCCTCCCATCCAGTCTACCCCATTTCCGCTACCGCAGATGAAGCAGACGCGCTGCACTCCCGCGCATGCTTCATGGCAGGGAACCGGAGAGGCGGAACCCGCAGATATAGTTGCGGGACGACGGGATGAGGCTGAACCGATAGGCGGAACGACAAAAACTGGCACTGTGGTTCCAGCTCCCGCCCCGCGCCACCCGGAACGAACCCGACGCCGCACCTACGGGATCCTCCACCCCAGGGGACTCATCCGTATACCAGTCCAGACACCACTCAAAGACATTGCCGTGCATGTCATGCAGCCCCCACGCATTAGGCAGGCACGTGCCTATCTTGGCCGTGCCGCCATCCGTGCTGACATCCGGATTCGAGGAATAGCCGCCAGGATGGTTGTAATAGTACCGTCCCACCTCCGACATGTTCGGGCAGTCGTCCGAGGCTGTCAGGTTCTTCCCACGGTTGAGTGCCATCGTTGTTCCGGCCCGGCAGGCATACTCCCACTGCCCCTCCGTCGGCAAGTCCAGTGCCGAAAGCCCCGTCCTGGCACGCAGTTTACCCACAAACGAACCAGCCCCCACAGCGCTCGACTGTGGCCAATTTGTACTGATCGGTGCGTTACTGTCCGCATCCTCCCTAATGTCGTGATAACTGACTTTCTCCACCGGCCTGCTGGCGTCGTAACTGGCGTTATTAAAGTAGCTCGGTTTGTTTCCCATCACCAGCTCCCACTGCCGCTGCGTGACTTGAAAAACCCCCATATAGTAGGCCTGCGTCAGCGTCACTTCGCGCAGCGTCTCGTTGCTCTCCCGCGCCAGTTCGTCCGCCGGCGAGCCCATCATGAATGTACCCGCCGGGATCAGGCGCATGATCAACCTGTTGGTCTTGTATGTGTCATCAAAAAGGCTTCCTGGTATCTCATTCGCACTACGATAATAGACCACGGGATAGTTGGTGGCGTCAGCGCCTCCAGAAAGATCGACGACAAGATAGTCTTGTACCGCGTTCGTTCCTGTTGCCTCATACGTTCCATTCACACCGAATATTTCCACATCCTTCCTGATGTTCTCGGAAACCAGATTCTCATCCACAGCACTCAGCGTAGTGGCCTCGTAGTAGCCAGCATTGACTACCGCTGTCGTGGACGAAAGCGTCTGAGCCGACAAAATGGTATCCAATTTCAAATCGGTGTCGACCTGTTTCTGGTAGATCTCATCTAGCGTATACATCGTCGGCGCCGGTGCATTCGTGCCCGCCCATGCGATGCCTGCGAACAACATGCCCACGGTCATTGCCATCGTCATCATCCATGGTCTTGTTGCCTTCATCGTTGCGTCTCCGTTTCTCATTTTGGCATCCATAACAGGTTCCATCAGGGTAATGCGTTGATCCACTGGCCATGCAGGGCACTGGAAATGCGGTTTTGCGCGAGCGCATCATCGAGACCGCGCCGCCAAGCGATGCGCAGCGCCTGCTGACGCGCCACCGTCACCTCAGCGGACAGCAGCCCCGCCATTTTCAGGCGCTCGGCGCGGATGACAGAGTCGCGGAGAAATTCCAGCCGCTGGGCCAGAGTGGCTGGCAACGGGATCGGTTTACCGGCAGCAAGCAGCAAGCGCTCCTGCTCAGCCGCAGGGAACGCATTCAACGCAACGGTCCGGATCATGCCGTGATCCGCGCGAATGGAAACCAAGCTGTTGGTGAATCCGGTCACCGTGCCGACGAGCACTTTGCCGGTGCTGTTGGTGTAGGATTCGTCGCCGGCCATTCCGGACGAAACCAATGCCGCCAAAAGAGCTGCCGACAGAATTATACGGGCACGGTTCCTGATCATGGCGTCAGCGCTCCGACGGTGCTGATACGTTGCATGGTGAAGCTGCCGTCAGCATGAATCGTCACTTCCCGCCGGAGTCCAGTGAGCGACCAGCGGCAGGTGCCGCGGAGCTTCTCGGACGAATCCCAGACGGCAATGTCCGCCGCATCGCCGGACCACGCGAAGGACAGGACGTTGCTCACGGAAAAAGTCTCCGGTTTGACAGTGCCGACGTAGTTGGTTGGATTGTCGCCGGCGGGTGCCGACGTCGTGAAATCCCATCGAAGTCCGTCGTGATCAGGATGGTAGGCATGACGGAAAGGATTAGAGCGATCACCGGCGGCGACCACGAAGGAAAACTCCGCCTGCTGCCGGAAAGTTCCTGAATCGTGCGCCACCTGAAGGTTGTCCACACCCATGTCCACCGTGCTGAGGCGCATCACGCTCGCACCACTCGGGATTGCAGCGTCGGACAGATGCAGGGCCACATGCGCCGCGCCATCCCCATCTATCGACGTAGCGATCAAAACCCGTTGAAGCAGCATCATGTCGCCATTCGAATCCACGTGCAGGATGGCGCGTAACGCCATCGTGCCGCCGGACGCCACGCTGATGATATTGGTGTAGGATATGACTTGGCTAACCTGGTTCATCTTCAGATCCGCCAGCCAGAGGCCCGCCGGCCACGCCGCCTTTTCAAGCGGGTCGATCTCGGCGCTGATGGCGGACACCGGGACACGCGCACGGAAATACGACCCTCCATCCATATCGCTCACCGTGAGGAGGCCGGCACGCTTGGCTCCCGCCACGCCGCTGAATTGGGCGCGGTCAATTGCCAGAACCAGTGCCCAGGTCTCCCCCGCATCCAGAGTCTTCGTCATCACCGACGGCACACTTTCCCATGTGTTCGACGAGGTTTTATAGAGCATTTTCAGCAGCGGCGGCTCCAAAACCACATTCGGGCCTTGCGATCGCCTATAGGCGATAGACACCGTGCGGTTGCTCGACGCATCATTGCGTATACTGAAGTCAGCCATGGAGAATTCCTCACCAAAATTCACGCCGCCAAGCGGGGAAAGATAGAGCGGTCCAGCCCAGTCGTCGATTTTGGTCGAATCCATGACCAAAACGGCTCCATCCTTGACGGTTCCCGCATCCAGAAGTCCCATTTTGGCAGGATTTCCTCCGGTTATCCGTTGGACGCTCGTATAGCCGTTAGTCAACCCTTTTAGGTAATCGGCGGTGGAAATCGACGTCCCCTCGGACATGGAAACACCGAAGAAATTCAGCGACGTCTCGCTTAGACCCACTGTGGCTTGGCGCCATGCCATTCGCTGCACGCATGGGGTTCCATAAACCGTGGAGACGTAGGGCGCACTGGCAAAGCACACGTAGATCCGGTCGCCGGCCATGTTCTTCAGCGTCGACACGTCGTCGAGATCGCGATGCCAGACCAGATAGGCGGCGGAAAGCGTGGGCTCGGTGGACACGTCCGTCGAATACTGTGCCGTCCGCAGGAAGGACGCACTGTCATACAGGCTCACGTCATCCACGGGCCAAGCGGCGAAAAACGCGTTTGCCGTCGTTCCGGGATCCACGTGGAGATAGAACGCATTCCAGCCCGCAACCAGATTGATCGTCTGGGAGATCACCTGGGCTTTGGTGGTTACAGCCATGAATAGCAGCCCCATCATAATTATATATTTTTTCATAAGCAACCCTCTCGCTCTCCTGACCATTCCCTATTGCACGCGCAGCCGGAAGTAAGTGCGCATCCTGGTGCCGGCGTCCAAATACAGCGTGACATTGCCTTCCTCCTCCACTGCCGTGGGTGAAATATAGGTTTTGGATACCGGCACATCCGGCGCATCCACCAGACGGAACGCTTGATTTTCCCATTGGGGGTCTCCGGTCAAGTCGTCGACGACCGCCACCGAATAGGTGCGCCCCCGCATGGCGTAGAACCGGATGACCACGCGGCTGCCCTGGATGTCAATGGTCGGCCCAAGGTCGTCCATAAAATTGATTGCAAAAACCTCGGCGGCGCTCAGCGGATCAGTGCCCGCGATGTATTCAGCGTAGTTGGAGACGCCGTCACCATCATAGTCTGACGCGGGGCCATACGGGCTGTAAACGCCCTCGCTCTCGAACCGCAGGGATTCAATCATCGACTCATACTCGTCGGCCACACCGTTCTCGTTCGAGTCGTAGGCCAGCACGATGTCGGCCATGGTCACGGTGCCGGGATTGCCAACCGGCTCCTGCGGGGTGATCTGTAGCCCCGTCCACAACATTCTCCCGTCGTCCACCTCGATGAGGATCGGGTCGCCGGCGACCGCCGTCTGCGCCGTCCGGACGGAAGCCATCGGCACGGGAAGCACGTAATTTCGGGAAGAACTCTCCGAGGTGATAACGGAGGCACGGGCCAGCAGCACGCTGTTGGTGTTGCGGGCATACACCGTCACGCCGCTGGCATACGGAACGCGCATATAATTCATGACGCGCCCGGCATAAGTGAACGGGGGCATGGCCACGGTATTCGCGAAGACCACGCCCGGGCCGATTGCAACAATAAGAACCAAGACCAGTATTTTCTTCATTTCTTGCTCCTGCTCCATGCACTTAATGCGTTGTCAATTTCCCGAATTGGAATAGGTCCTCAAGCCGATCTGGACGTCGCGGACGGGCAGTTGATCCAGACTTCCGTCGCGGTTGAAATCCCGGCCTCGGATAAAGGTCGTCAGCGCGGACTCGCGGTCGGTGCCCAGGGCCACGGCGGGAATGATCAGGACCCAGTGTGTATTCCACACCGAGCGCCCGATGAGCCGCTTGCTGGCAGCCTTGATGTCGTCGCCATCCGATGCTGCTATGGAGGCGCGGAAGGACGGATAGCGGCGAATGGTGATAACCCCATTGGTGACGCCCGTCAGACTGTTGTAGATCGACGTCCAGTCGGCGCTTGCCAGGCTCTGACTGCCGATGGCGAAAGGCACCGGCATGACCTGATCCATCACATGGTAGTCCAATACGGTGCCCAGGTCGCCTGGATCGCGCATGCGGTCCGTACCCAGCGGCATCAGATAGACCACCGGCGTCTGCGACAAAGCTGGCGTACCGTCATAATCCGTTGACAAGGCGTTGTAATCCACGAATTGGATGCCAGCCGCCGCGATTTTGGTGGCGAAATAGGTCGAGTCGTAGGCCGAATCACCGCCCGCCAGATCCAACCCGAAGAGGTTCCTGGCGGCTTCGATCGTCGTGGAGAACGGTATGACCAGTCCCGGTTCCTTCGCCTGCGTTGGGCTAAACGCCTGACAGTAGCGTTTGAATTCGGGCAAGGCGAGCAGATCGTCCACCCAATGTTTCGAGAGTTCCAGGCTCCACGCCGCATCGCCCGCCGCGCCTGGCAGGATGCGGAACAGTCCCTGGCGCAGCGAGAACCACGTGGTGTATGGCTGCGGATTGTTGATGCCAAGGCGCGGCTTCAGTACCAGCCAGTTCGCCTTCATGCGGGCTAGGATGTCGGACAAGCCCGGATCGCCGGTTTCCCCGCCCAACATCGGTTCGTCGCCGTTCAGGACGCCCAGCGAGCGGGACGCGACAATGGATCCGAGGAAATCGGCACCAGCCGCGGCATCGGCCGTCAGCCGCCCCGTCTCGTAATCGTAGGCCTTGGCCGCCAGCCATGTGTACTGTTGCGCCAGGTCGAAGCCCATGCCGTAGCGGGCCAGCGACTCATTCTGGTTCAGGCGGAAGAACATGTCGCTGTAGCGGGCCTTGGTGAGAATGGACACGGCCTGCGTCCGCGTCTTGGCGCGCGCCTCAAGGAGGCGCTCGCCTTCGGCCAAGATCGTATTCATCTGTTCGAGGGGTTCCTGTAAGGCCCCCCAGGCGTTGTTCAATTCATAGGCGGATTCGGCATGGGCCTGGATCGCCGCGCGGGCCGTGGCCGCCAGCCCGGAGACCGCATCGCCGTATCCACTCAGCGCAGCGTCCATCTCGGCTGTCAGGGAGTCGAGCGTCACCGAAAATTCCTGATAATTGGCAGCCATCGTTGCCGCATTCTCGCTGGCACTCAAGGTGGCCTTCAACGCGGCAAAGGCCGCTTTGGCCGCCACCAAAAAGGGGCCTCCGTCAAATACGGAGCTCATGGCTTCGTTGATTTCCGCTGCCAACTTGATCCCCGTGGTCACGTTCTTGAAAGCAAACATGCCGATTTTCAGCAGACGGGTCAGTTCAAGGCTTTGGTTGACTTTCTCCCAATCCTCCTGGGCGACCGCGCAAGCCGCCAGATCCAAGGCGCTGATCATGGCGTCATAGGTGCGGTTGTTTGCGTCCAGCTTATTCTTGACGTTCACGTAGGCCGGCAAGAAATCCCGATAGGCGCCCTGGACCCGGCCGGAGGCCCGGCGGAAACCGGTAATTTTCGCCGGCTTGACCAAGAGGCCACTCGCGGAAATCCGGTACGGCAGAACGGCCACGGTCCCAATCTCGTTGGTCACGAAATTCAACTCGTGGGCGGCATCGAACACGGTGTTGCTCGCCACGAATATGATATTGGTCGTGACGGTCGCTAAGTCGAGTTCCGAGAAACCGTAGGGGCTCAAGTCCATCCACATATAGTGATAGAGGTCCGGGCCGTCGTATCCCTGCACATACGTGCCGGAGGGGCCGATGTCGCCGGCAAACGGATAGCCGAAGATGGAAATCAACTGCTCCTGGTACCCCTGCTCCTGGTTGTCAAGAGCGTCCTCGTAGGAGGCTTCCGTGTCCTGCAGTTGGCGCAGCGCATTGCCAAGCGTTTGCGCGCGGTCCAGGATGACGTGGGCGTTTTTCAGCGCGACTTCGGCGCGGCCCAGGATCTGCTCGAAGTGGCTGGACGAGCCGTCCTCTATGCCCTCCGCGGAAATGTCGAAGGGAATGGCATGGTCGGAGAAGCCCAGCGGATTCTGGCCCCGGTCGAGCCGGTCCACCTTTATCTGCAGGGCATCGTGGTACGTCGCCAGCGCGGACAATTCAAGTACGCTGCCACGGTGGATGTTCAGCAACCCGTCGTCGTCGAAGTCCCCACCGAGGCCATTGGTGGAAACCGGCGCCGGCGGGAGGATGCTGTTGGCCACCGCCCAGTTGTAGAAGGCGCCCAGGCCGGAGCGCGTGCCCCAGTCGCCGTAGCCGAAGGCGCGGTTGGCATCTGTGTCCAGATAGCCGGAACCGCTTGCCCCTCCGTCGGCCCAAGCTTTTCGCGCGGTGCGATCCACGATGTCCGCGCCGGTCTTCGCCAGTGCCGCCGCCGCCTGTGCAAACCGCGACTCGTCGTCATAGTCCACGTTGACCGGTACGTCCGCGAGATTCATCTCGCCCATGCTGATCTCGCCCCACGAGAAGTTCGGGTTGCGAAGCAGGCGGTAGTAGCCCTTCAGCGCGCTCAAGTAGTGACCCCAGGCGTCGCCGTGGCCCTGCGGATACATCCGAGCGGCATCGTTGGCGTCGAGGACCGCGTCGCCGGTCTTCTCGTCGATGCCGTAGTTCACCACATAGGCGACTTCGCCCGCCGTGATGCCCGTGGTAAAGTTCCACAGCAAGCGGTTGAAATAGGGCGATTGGTGGTTGTCAGGTGCATTCACCAGCGAGCGCCCGCGCAGCAGCGACAGTTCCTCGTCCAGCAGCGAATCCTGCTGGTTCTGGAAGCAATAGAGCGACGACGACAGCGCGCCATAGTCCACGCTGCCGTAGACAAAGTCGTTGCCGATGCCAACCGTCGGGTTCATCGCGTCGACATACGCTTCGTTGCCAAGCACCATGTAGAGATCGGCCAGGCGCTCCACCGCCAACAGCAATTGCTTGTTGGCCTCACCGTTGTCGATCCCCAGGAGCAGGCTTAGCGATTCGGCCTTGTTCAGCACCGTTTTATAAAGCTGGATCAGCCCGACGCTCGTCAGGTTGTCCTGGTTGAGCACGACGTCGCCCTCATACGGGCCACCAATCTGCGCCAGCATGGAAATTGCCGTCTCCGCGGGATTCTCGTACAAATCCTGCATCCGCTGCGCAAAGGGCGTGATGGCGTTGAGGACGCGCTGCACCCAGCCCTCGGCCAGCGCCGGGCCGCACCAGGTGCTCCATTCGTCGCCAACGGAGGCATAAGCCACCGTCCCAGTTCTCGCCTGGTAGCGCATCACGTAATACGTGTTCACCAAGTCGGCCAGCGTGCTCCCCTGCCCGCCCAGCGTAATACGGGTCAACCCCTGAGTGGGCGCGACATAACCCGTGAAGACGTTTACGTAGTCCATCGGGATCGTGCCGTTGGCATTGGGCGGCGCCATTTTCCACTCGAAGATGAAGTCCCCGGCCATGCCGCCGAGCATTTCCGTGTAGAGGATGTCCAGCCGCTGCGAGAGTAAGTTGTTCGGATCTTCGCGCGTCACGACCCGCCCTGCGTAGAGTTGCGGCTGTACCTGAAAGAGGTGCATGGAAATAGCATCACCTTCCTGTACCCCGGTCTGCGGGTTCGTCGCATCATTTTCGACCAGCACGACATAATTCGTGCCACCCATCGCCGTCAACGCGTAGTGATCGACCGGCAAATACTCAATGGCCAGTTCGCCGTCGGTCGGCAATGAGGCTGCACTGGGCAGCACCGGCACCGTCGCCAACGCATCAATGGCCACGTCCCATTGCGACTTGTTGTCCGCCCCGTCAGGAACGATGTCCTTCAGCGCCTGCCGTTCGGCATCGTCCAACACGTTCACGTAGAGGATGTCGGCACCCGCCTCGCTTGCCTCCAGCTTGCCCATCAGACACAGACACTGGTCGAGAGCTACGCCCGGATCGTAATAGAACCGGCCACTGATCGAAGGCGGCAAGTCGCGGAAATAATACTTGCCCTCGCGCACGAGCACGTTGCCGTTGTCGCCCAGGTCAAACCCAAAATCCGCCAAGGGATTGCCCCCGCTGAACCCAGAGGTTTGAATGACCGTCGGATCGTACAGCATGGCCGTTTGATCAGCATCGACGGGATTCGTAGTGGGATTCGGATAGACCACGCCCAAACTCTTGGCACCCCAGACTTCCGGCAACCCGGCAGCGGCCGTCGTCAGCGTCTGGCCGATCTTCATCTCCGGCACGTCGGCGGGCCATTGCACGTTCCAGGTCCATGATGGGGTGGAGTTGGTGAGCACGTCCGCCGCGGCATTGGTCACGCGGGCCAGCCACGGAACGGCTTCACCGATAGCAGGTTGCGACGCCGCGACCAGGCTCGGGAACCAGAATCCGCTTTGCATGGGATAGAACATCCGGATATCGATCTGGCCTTCGCACCGCGCCCACACCACGCCCTTGCGATCACGGAAAGCCGGATTTCCCGGGCCTCGGTTGTCCCAGTCGGTTTCTGACTGCCACGGGGTCGCCAGAAAATCCAGCGGATGGGGTCCCGGCAGCACCGTCCCGGCGACCATGTCCGCGCCCAGCGCGGGATACAGCGCGTTCGTCAGCACGACGTAGTGCATGGTCATCTTATACTGGTTGTCCTGCACGTACTGCGTCAGCACCGCTGACTTGGAAGAGCTGTCGAGGTTCAAATCACACCGGATCGCCCACGGCACGTAGCCGCCGCCGCCGCTGCGGATGAGGGCATGTTCTTCGTTCGGATTGTAGCCAACGACCTCGGAATGGTTCTGCGCATAGATGATCGGCGTTTCGTCGGCGAGGATCGCTGCGTTTAGCACCGCATTTGTCAGGCCGCTTTCGGCATCCAGCAGCAACGACTTGCCCAAGCCGCCCAGCTGACTGGCCAAAACGATCTGCAGCGTCGCGTTCGTCTCCGGCCAGACGGCGGAATACCAGGCCGGACGAGACGGGATATCCAGCGGTGTGGGCATCCCTTCCTGCTGAACGCGCTTGTACCACCACGCCTCCAGCAACGGCGTCGACATGTTCCCATTCGTATTCACGAAATAGAGCGCGGATTTCGGCAGGCTGCCATCCGGTTCCGCCGATGGCGCAATATAAATGTTCGGATTGTAGTTCAAACTGGACCCTTCCGCGTACAGATAGGCCGGTATGTCCGCCGTAATGACGTTAGCGATCGCCGCCGTCGGACGCAGCTCCTGACCGATAGGCCACGTGTAGACGTCGGGCAGCCCTTCGGTATTCATGACCGACCGGATCGGTTGGAACCAGATGTTGTCGTTGGCCTGCAGCTTCAGAAGCGAATAGCCCGCATTGATCGCATAGACGGATTTGGAGACCGCATCGAACCGCGCATTGTCCGGCTCCTGATACGTCATCAGTTCCACCACGTAGTCTTGCGACACGTAGATGGGTGCGCCGCCACGGGCAGCCTTATTCCCGCGAACAAACCGGGGCGTGGCCGGCGACCAGGTGCTCAGGTAATGATTGCATTCGAACGGCCAGCTCACGTTCTGCGAATCCGTTTCCGCCCAATACACCTCAGCCAGGGAAACCGTCGTAGGCTGGGTCGGACGGATCGAGAAAATCCCCATATTCTTGGCACTATAGGGATACTGTCCTTGATGCTGGTAAAGGTACGGGCCAAAGCCATCGCTCAGGGCCGTAGAACTATATTGATAGACATGCAGGCCATCGGGGGCATAGCCGTCGCCGGACGGAAAGAGCTGGTCGCCCACATACGCATCCTTCTGCTTGATCACTGGCGCGCACACTTCCACCACGATCACGTCCAGCACACGCTCGTAATTTCCCGAATCGTAGTAGACTAGGAGAAACTGCCCGGCCAGCTGTCCAGCCGCATGCAGCTGCTGCAGGGACGTGTCCAGATAGACGCCGGAAACGATCTGCGTCGACACCATCACGCCGCCCAGCGAAGAATAATTAGTCACCGCTCCTTCCTGGATTTCAAACAGCCCCGGGTTGCCTAACAGCTTGACGGATTTGCCGGACAAATCCACCGGCGCCGCGTTGTAGGGATGGCTCGTCCAAAAAATGCGGTACGGCCGGGAATCCGACGTGGACGCGATGTTGTAGGACTGCGTGCTGGTGGTTTCGTCGGTAAAACACCACTCCAGTTGATAGCCGCCACCCGCCGCGAAATAGATAGCCGGTGTGGTCTGATCAAAGAAAATCTGCGAGGCCAGATTCGATTCGGCCGCGCAGGCATTCATGAACGCCAAATACGTCGCCGCCCAATCCACGTCGGGCGGCACATCCACGGCATCACCCAGATAATAATCCGGACGAATGCGCTCGAAGGGATAGCCGTAAAGGTTGGCATCGAGCTGATGTATTTTCTTGCCCAGCACCTCCGGCGAGCGCGGATAGACCAAGTTGGTGGAAGCATCCCGCATGGGCTCCAGCGCACCGCCCGTCCATTCCATGTTCGCGTTAGAGGTCGCCCACGCCTGCTGGTTCGGCATCAACTTGACGAAGGCATTGGTGGTGTACAGTTTCCGGTAGCTCTTGTATTCGGAGATGGTATAGTCCGTTCCGAAGGCGCTGCCCGCCATCGCGAAGATGATTCCCATCCAGGCCCACCGCCCGAACCGCTTCCATCCGTCATCCGTTTTTCCACTCATGGCTTACTCCCTTGAGGGATGCTCATTGATCAAACCGTTTTCTCAGGACTGTGAACCGCTTCGCCAAAAACGACGCCCCGTGGCGGCACTGGCCGCTTTCCGGTGCCAGGGCCGCACTCCTGATCTGGACCGCCGGGTTCCGCTCATGACCCTAGTTCACCCGCATGATGTACGCCAAAACGTAGTACGGCGGCATGTTGTTGTGCGGCAGCCCCGAACCGGCTGACGTGGAAATCGTATTCGGAACGTCAATGACATGTATGTGGTCGCCGCCACTATATGTCGCAACCGAACCATTGATCGAGTTTCCATCCCCTTTCACGCATGTTCCTCCATCGCCTTGCCAAGACGTCCGGGCCCCAATAGAGTGCGTATGCGATCCCGTTGAGCCGGTGTTGAATGCGAAGGGGTCGACATTATGCGTATGCGGCGGCATCTGCGTCTCTTTCAACGTAACCGTCTCGTCGCCGCTTGTCGCGCCGATAGTCCGGGGGGTCAAGCCGTCCCCGCTGCCGGAGCCCAAGACGAAACGTCCCCGCAAGTCCGGCGTGACGTTCCCGTTGACGGTGGTGCCGTCGCACAGCGCCCAACCATCCGGAACAGCCCCCCCCGACCACATGATGATGCCCCCGAGGGGGATGGTTCCGTAGCCCAAAATTATTCCCGGCGCGACCACAGCCAAGTTGCCACTGAGAGAGCTGCTGCCCACCACTTCCAGTTGTTGTTCCACAACGGCATTGCCGGAAACGTTCAAGTTGGAGCCCACCTCGAACGATCCCGCGGATTTTTCCGCGCTCTTCGCCGCCACCGCATACGGTGCACTCAGCATCTGTTGGCGCGGTGTGATTTCCGAGCCGCCCGACACCGTCAATCCGATGTACATCGGTCCCGGCGCGTCTTGGATCACGTCCTCCAGCACCGCAGACACCGCTGGCGGGGCGACTGCCGAGCCGGCCGCGTCGCTGATGATCATGTTGAACGCGCCGTCGTCCAGCGTCACCGAGATTTCGTGCCCCCAGAGTGCCGTTCCACCGGAGGCCGCATTGTATAATCGCACTTCCAACGTCGCGGTGGGGGCACTCATATTAGTCACCACGCCGGCGACCTCTTCGCTCAGGACCCCTTGATAGGTGATGGACAATGGCACTGCCAACGCCCCACCCGCCAACCCTACACACGCCATTGCCACCACTGCAGAAATCATCGCTTTATTCAATTGGATCCTCCAGTTCGTCATTGCTATACATCCAAGCTTGGTAGCGTGGAGCAAAAGAAACAGTGTAACTAATTGAAAAAAATAAGATCACACTTCGCACGGTGAAAACAAGTTTAAATTTAACTTTGGAAAAGTGCAAAATAAAATGCCGCAGCAGGAGTTCCACTGGGAAGCTACCTTCAGAACTACCGGCTCAACCGCGCCATGGCTCTCCTGCGCACTGACGATTTGCCGATCTCCGAGATTGCAGAAGAAACAGGGTTCGGATCGCCACAAGCCTTTAGTCGACTGTTCCGAAACAAGACAGGTCAATCTCCCTGATCCTATCGCCAACATTCGCCACATTGCGATTGACTCGCGTGCTGAAGTCTTTTCAGGCGTCAACATTTGAACGGCACCCCCAGATTAAATTCTCGAATCACTTCCGTTGGCGCTCCAACAAGAGATATTGCTCCATGAAATTAGCGAGGGAACTGGTAACCCCGAAGGGGCTACTCATAAACAAACTCAAAGCAATCTCATAGATGAAATACTACATACAGAATTTAACTTTACAATCTACCCGCATTGCTTGCAGAATTGCACCCCTTTTAGAGATTTCCTTAAGAAGGAGGCTTGGCTCAAACGCGCCCGGCGGAAGGTTCTGTCGTTGAGTTAACGCATCACCATCGTAAGAAGGTTGATTATGGCACAGAAGAGAAAACGAATCGGATTTGTTGATTACCACGCAGATAACTATCATGCCAATATGTATCTCGCCGCGTGCAAAGGGAAACTGCGCGAACGCGGATTTTCCGTCGTGGGGTGCCACGCGCTGAGGGAAAAACCCAGTCGTGCGTGGGCTGCGGCCAATAACCTGGACTACTATTCCGATCCCGCGGAACTCAACGAGCATGTTGACTACTTTGCCGTGCTCGCACCGTCGAATCCCGAGGCACACCTTGAGCTCTGCCAGCGCGTCATCCCCTTCGGAAAACCCACTTACGTGGATAAGACGTTTGCCCCGGATACCCGAACGGCCAAAGCCATCTTCGCGCTGGCAGACCGCACCGGAACCGCAGTACAGACAACCAGTGCGTTGCGATACACGAATGTCCAAGACACGGTTGCAGACATGGGAGGGACAGAGGCCGTTCGGCACATCGTGACATGGGGCGGTGGATCCAGTTTCGCGGAATATGGGATTCACCCGCTCGAGCTCGCGATCAGTTGCATGGGACCCCACGTCACGCGCGTCATGCGTCGGGGAACGAAAACGCAGACACAACTGCTGCTCGAATTTCCGCGTGGTCGTACAGCCGTGGTGAACACCTTCATCAAGGCCAACACTCCATACGCGGCGAGTATTTCAACGACAACCGAAACCCGTCATGTGCCCGTCGACGGCAACTCGCTATTCGTAGACATGGCCGACGCCATATTTTCTTTTTTCGATGCGGGCAAGGCGCAGATTGACCGACACGAGAGCTTGATCATACGCCACATTCTCGACCGTGCAGAAGACCCGGCCGCAATCGGGGCATTCGTTAAACTTTAAAGATATCAGCTAACCAGGAGAAAGACATGAGTCCATTCAAAATTGGCGTCATCAGTGATCGGTTTGGATTGTCGCCCCGCGATGGCATTCGAAAGGCGAAGGAGATCGGGGCGGACGGACTACAGATCTATGCCGTTGCCGGTGAGATCTGTCCGGAAGCCATGGACCCAGCAGCGCGTGATGACTTCCGTGATTTCTGCGCCGACCTGGGACTGACGATCGCGGCGCTATGCGGTGATCTAGGAGGGCATGGATTCCAGCGCGAAGACGAGAATATTATGAAGGTGGAGCGATCCAAGGCCATTGTGGACTTGGCCGTGGATCTTGGAACCCGTGTTGTTACCACCCACATTGGCGTCGTACCTGCTGAAGCATCCGCAACACGTGACACAATGCTCAAGGCCTGCCGGACCCTTGGTGCATACGCCGCGCAACGCAACATCACATTCGCCATTGAAACGGGACCCGAACCCGCGTCCGTCCTGAAGGGCTTTATTGACGAGGTCGGTAACCCCGGAATCGGCGTCAACATGGACCCGGCCAATCTTGTCATGGTCTGTGCGGACGATCCTGTGGCGGCCGTTTTTACTCTGGGTGACCACATCGTTCACACCCATGCCAAGGACGGAATACAACACCAACCTTGCAACCCGGCTGCAGTCTATGGTGCATTTGCCGATGGTGGATTCGGCGAACTGGAGGCACAGACCGGCAAACTGTTTTCGGAAGTTCCGCTGGGCGAAGGAAGCGTGGACTGGGATACCTATCTCGGAGCCCTCCGTGAGATCGGCTTCAACGGCTTTCTCACGATCGAACGAGAGGTTGGCCAGAACCCAACTGATGACATCCGCAAAGCGGTTCAATTTCTTCGCGGGAAGATCAACTAACACGACACAAGGAGAGTACCATGAGCAAGAAGATGAGATGCGCCATCGTTGGCTGCGGAACAATTGGAAACACACACGCCACCCATTACGCGGCCAGTCCGCACGGAGACCTGGTAACGGTATGTGATATCATCAAAGACAAGGCGACAGCCTTTGCTGCCAAGTACAATGTTCCCACGGCGGTAAAAGGGTATAAAGCCATCCTTGCCGACGACACGATTGACACGGTGAGTGTCTGCCTGCCGAATCATCTGCATGAGTCGGTCAGCATTGCCTGTCTCAATGCCGGTAAGCATGTGCTGTGCGAAAAACCGATCGCGCTCAACATGAAGCAGGCGGCCAATATGCAGGCGGCAGCAAAACGCAACAAGAAGCTGCTTGCCATCGGCGTGGTCAATCGCTTCCACGACAATATCAACTACATCAAGGGCATGATAAACCGGGGGGAACTGGGAGAGGTCTATCACGTCTTTGCCTCGCTCCGCGCACACCGGAGTATTCCGGGCCTGGGGGGCTGGTTCACCACCAAACGCAAGTCTGGAGGGGGAGTCATGATTGACTGTGGGGTGCATTACATCGATCTAATTCTGTACTGTCTGGGTTTTCCGAAAGCGAAGAGCATCTCGGGAGCTGCGTATGCAAAGCTGGCACGCAACATGAAAGACTATGCGTTTACTTCGATGTGGGCAGGACCACCCAACTATGACGGCGTCTGTGACGTAGAAGAGTCCTTCACGGCACTCCTGCGAACCGCAGGGCCCAATATTTCGATGGAGGGTGCTTGGGCGCGGAACATCGGCGTAACCGAAACGTATATCGACTTTCTGGGCACTTTGGGCGGCGTCCGTTTGCAGTACGGAGGAGACTTTGTGGTGTATAGCCACAAGGATGGCGTGCTCTTCGAGACGAAGCCATCCGTACCGCAAAACAACATGTTCCAGAATGAAATCGATGATTTCCTGCAGTGCGCTCGGACAGGGCGTAAGTCCCGTTCAGATATCAACTCCGTGATCGGCACACAGAAGATTCTGGATGCCTTCTATCTCTCCGCGAAGAAGAATCGCGAAGTGCCCGTTTAAAGCGGTCGCGTATCTAAACACTGAAAGATTGAGGGAGTCGACCATGAAAATTGGAGTTAGTTCGTACAGCTTCGCGCGTCTTGTCTCAGCTGGGAAACTGGCGCAGATTGCCGTTATTGAAGAGGCCAAGAAGATTGGCTTCGATGTCATCGAGTTCTCAACCATTGCAGTACCGGACGGGTCGGATTTGCCGTCCTTCGCCCATGAGTTGCGCAAGGAAGCTGACCGGGTCGGATTGGCGATCGCCAACTATACAATCGGAGCGGATTTCCTCGCTGGCTCCAACGGCGACCTGCAGGCCGAAATTGAACGGCTCAAGGGAGAAGTCGATGTGGCCGAGATTCTCGGGGCACCGCACATGCGTCACGATGCCACGCAGGGCTGGCCCGCTGCACATGTGGGGCCGAAAAGTTTTGCGGCAGCCGTTCCTCGCCTTGCCGAAGGCTGCAAAGCGGTAACGGAGTATGCGGCGCAAAAGGGCATCAAGACCATGGTCGAAAACCATGGTTTCTTCTGTCAGGACAGCGTGCGTGTGGAGACACTCGTGACCGCCGTAGATCACCCGAACTTTGGTGTTCTCGTAGACATGGGTAATTTTCTGTGCGCCGACGAGAACCCACCCGATGCTGTGGCTCGGTTGATGCCCTATGCAACGCATTGCCACGCCAAGGATTTTCATGTCAAGTCCGGAAACGGAGTCTTCCCCGGTCCAGGATGGTTCAAGACGCGCGGCGGCAATTATCTGCGAGGTGCAATCATCGGCCACGGAAACGTGGACGTGTTGCACTGTCTGCGCATCATGCACGGCGCTGGCTATGCGGGCGTGCTTTCAATTGAGTTCGAAGGCATGGAGGACGTCCTGCAGGGCATTACACTTGGTCACGACAATCTCCGCAAGTTAGTCGCCATGGTGATGTTCTGACAGAATGAAAAACGGTCAGAGTGTAAGAATGGCGGCAATCTGCCCTCGGACCGGGACGGCCCAGGGCTACGAGACGCGGAGAATCACACTATGCCAATTCGGGAACATCAACCCACTTGCGCTCTTTCCAGCTCTGCATGCCAAGCTCTGCAAGCTGGACGCCTTTGGCACCTTCCATAAGCGAATAGCTCCAGGCTTCGTCCAGCACAACGTGCCTAATGAACATTTCCCATTGGATCTTGAAGGCGTTGTCATAGTCAACGTTGTTCGGCACGTCAGTCCAGCCGCCGAGGAAGTCGATCGGCTGCTTGATGTCGGGGTTCCACACAGGCTTAGGCGTATTGGCCGCGCTCTGGGTCTTGACTTCGCGTAAGCCGGCCACAGCGGAGCCCTTGACGCCGTCCACGTGGACGGTCAGCAAATCGTCACGGCGAACGCGGGTGCACCAAGAGCTGTTAAACTGAACCATCGTGCCGTCTTCGAGAACGAACATGGCATAGGCGGAGTCATCAGCCGTAGAGGGGAACGGAGTGCCGTCTTCGGCTCGACGTTCCGGCAAGTCGGTTGAGCCATAGGCTACAAGACTCTTGACGGGGCCGAACACGTTATCGATGACATAGCGCCAGTGGCAGAACATGTCGATCATCATACCGCCACCATCTCCGGCGCGATAGTTCCAGCTCGGCCGCTGGGCGGGTTGATCATAGTCCATCCCTGTGAATACCCAGTATCCAAAGTCGCCCTTGACGGATAGAATTTTTCCAAAGAAGCCCTGCTCCTTGAGCATTTTAAGTTTTCGGAATCCGGGCAGCCAAAGCTTGTCCTGAACGACGCCATTTTTAAGGCCTGCACCTTCAACGAGCTTCGCAATGCGAACGGCTTCCTTGGTTTCTACAGCAGTCGGTTTTTCACAGTAGATTGCTTTTCCAACCTTAACAGCGGCTTCGACAAAACCCGCGCGCTGCAGCGTACCGGATGCGTCAAAGAATATTTCGTAGTCGCCAAATTTTCCATCGAGGGCGCCCTGTACATCCGTCGTATATTTATAGGCTTCGCCACGAGCGTCATTGCCATATTTTTCGGCAAGTTCCTTCAGCGCGTAGTCACGCCGCCCGGTCAGGATAGGATCGGGCATGATAATCAGGTCATTACCAACCTTAATACCGCCCTGCTTGATGATCTCGCTGATAGAGCGAGCCAGGTGCTGGTTGGTTCCCATGCGCCCGGTCACGCCGTTCATGATGATGCCAATTCTCTTAACTTCCATGATTCAATTTCCTTTCAAATTACAGAATTTCAGTAACAGATTCTAAATGATAACCGGCCCGCCTTCGGGCATCTCAACACATTGTGGTTGGGCATCTTCGGGGAGCGCGGGAACATCAACGCCTTCCTTCGGCAGCGTGCCAGCCAGTTCCTGACGCCAGTGCGCAACGTCGCCCGCAGGGCCGTAGCAGTAGATAAAGTGCGCGGGGTCGTCACCAATGTTTGTCATCTGGTGATAGACGCCCAGAGGAATCTGGACGATCTGCCCCGCGGTCATTTCGAGTCGCTCATCACCAAGGCACATCTCTGTTTTTCCAGAGATCACAAAGTACACTTCCTCGGACTCCTGATTGTGCCACGGAACCTGTCCTCCGTTGGGCTCCAGCGTCACATAGCCCATAGAGAAATTCTCACACTGCACCGGCGAGGCACCGCCCACAAGGTTCTGCGTCAGTCGTCGCGCGGGATACGTGCGCCCTTTGATTTCAGCAAGATCTCCAATAATCATGTCCTTAACCTTTCGTTACAAATACCGCTTTTATAGAGAGAACTTAGGATATGCCCCACCCTCTGCAAGTCGCTAAGTTTGAGGCGAGTATCTATTTTCGTGATTTGCCTTATGAAGATACGATAATGCCGCACCATACATTCGCAGGCAATATAAAAGTGATATAAATATATTGCCATCGAAACTACTGTATGATTAACATGCAGCTCTCTAAAGGACTTTCATTATGGATGGCAACGACAGCGACAATGGTGTCATGTACAATTTCAGCGTCTTGCGTGGCCTACGTAAGCGGGATGGACTCACGATTGCAGAACTTTCAAAAAAGTCGGGCATATCCCCTGCTGTCATCTCGAAGTTGGAACGTAATAAGACAGTCGCCGAACTCAAAACGCTCTTCAGACTGGCGCGGGCCTTTGGTGTAACCGCCTCCGAGCTTCTAGCGTTGGTAGAATCACGAACGGCACAGTGCAAGCGTGAGAGTGATCGGATCGTCGAGGACTTTCACTTCCGCCAAATTGAATTTGCCAACTCACGCTGCTTCTATGCAGAGGCACCGAAAGGAGCCAATCGCTCGAATCCCGATGCGCATCGGGATGAGTATGAAACGTGCTGGGTGCTTCAAGGCACCCTCAAAGTGGTATTGCCGTATGAAACCCATATTCTAAGCGCAGGTGACTGCCTGCAATTTGATGCGCTCTTTGAACACACCTATGAGGTCCTTAAAGACTGCAAGATCATCATTCAACACATCCACAAACAGAAACGGTTTTAGTGAAAGCTGGCAATCGGTTGACGAGAACGGGCGACGAGAACGGATAACGAGGAGACACTTACTTCCACACTTAAACGTACACTTAACCCCCACCCTTACGAATACGCTTAACCGAACTGCTTAATCGTTGAGGAACAAAGAGTGATCGAGATGCCAGCGACAGCAGCGACTAACGACTCTACAAGAAGGACGGACTACAGGCGGACGAAGTTAGGCGATTAAGGGCTACATAACAGTAAGAGTGGCGAGCAAGAGTACGTTTAAGGTATCAATTAAGAGTAGAGAATGGGCGAGACGTCATCCAAACCGATACCCTTTTTAAGAAATGACATTTAGAGAGAAAACAAAAGGAAAAATAAGATGAGACAAACCGCACTAATCACCGGAGCAGGACGTGGAATTGGATTGGCCATTGCCGAACACCTGGCTACTGAAAATCACAACATTGCCATCATGGATATCCACGAGGACGCTGTGGTTGCCAAGGCCCTGAAACAGATTGAAGCAAAAGGGGCTGAGGTGCTGTACTGCCGCGCCGATGTATCCTCAGCCGAAGACCGGTCACGGACTCTGGATGCGATCAAAAAGAAATTCGGGCGTCTCGATGTTCTCGTGAACAATGCGGGTGTGGCTCCCCGTGTGCGTGCTGATATTCTCGAGTCAACCGAAGAGAGCTTCGAATGGGTCATGAAGATAAATCTGCAAGGCCCTTACTTTCTGACACAGGCCGCGGCCAATTGGATGATCGAGCAACAACAAGCCGACGATACATTCAAGGGTTGCATCGTCAACATTGCATCCATGTCCTCGGGGGTAGCCTCCCCCAGCCGCGGAGAGTACTGCGTCTCAAAAGCAGGCGTAAGCATGATGACCCAACTCTTTGCAGTACGCCTTGGTGAGTACAACATTCCCGTCTACGAAATCCGCCCAGGCATCATCAAAACAGATATGACAGCAGTTGTGACCGATAAATATGACAAGTTGATTTTTGAAGAAGGCATTCTAGTTCAGAGCCGGTGGGGGCTGCCGCAGGATATTGCGAAAACAGCGGCCATGATGGTGCGCGGTGACATCGCCTACTCGACCGGACAAATCATTTCGGTTAATGGCGGCTTCACCTTGCAACGCCTTTAATTCACCGCTATCGGGGAACGGAAAAATGAAGCAATCAGAACTCACTGTTGGAAAGAACATGACGCTCGCAGTAACACGCGTTCATACACTTGTAATCGGCTCGGGAGCGGCGGGGTTGAATGCGGCCGTCCAGCTGCGTAATCAAGGCATCGACGATGTGTTGATTGTGACAGAAGGGCTCAAGATGGGCACGTCAATCAACACGGGCTCGGACAAGCAGACCTATTACAAGAGCGCGATGTGCGGCAACGATCTCGATGCACCTTTGGCGATGGCTAAGAACTTCTTTACTCCCGGCAGCATGCACGGAGATCTCGCCCTCATCGAAGCGGCTGTTTCAGCCCGCGGATTTTTGAATCTCGTCAATCTTGGCGTCAAGTTTCCTCAAGATTCCTTTGGGCAGTTCATCGGCTATAAGACCGATCACGATCCAGCGCAACGCGGCACATCCGTGGGCCCCTATACGTCACGTGACATGTGCCGTGCTCTTATTGCCGACGTGAAGCGACGTAACATCCCCGTACAGGAACATATCAATGTCGTCAGCCTGCTGACTTCAGGTGAAGGCAAGCAGAAGCGCACATGCGGGGCGCTGGCTGTCAACGCCGAAGGCCATCTCGTTGCATTCGCAGCCGAGAATGTTGTATTTGCAGTCGGAGGACCGGGCGGACTCTACAAGACCAGCGTTTATCCCGTAATACACACCGGATCAATCGGCGTAGCGCTAAAAGCTGGCGCAAGGGCGCAAGGGCTTCCCGAGGCGCAGTACGGACTCGCCTCAACCAAGTTTCGCTGGAACGTTTCTGGCACCTACATGCAAGTTGTGCCCCGATTTGTGTCTACCGACAAAGATGGCAAGAGCAACCCTCGAGAATTCATGCGCGACTATTTCCCAAAGCTTGGAAAAATGTTCTCCATGGTATTCCTCAAAGGCTACCAGTGGCCATTCGACTCAAAGAAAGTTGTCGGCGGCTCCTCGATTGTTGATATCCTTGTCTATATTGAGACCGCGCTTAAAGGGCGCCGTGTGTTTCTCGACTACCGCAAAAACCCAGCAGACTTCGACTTCAAGTCTTTAGACAAGGAAGCCTACAGCTATCTGGAAAACTCAAAAGCATTCCAGAAGACGCCCATTGCCCGACTGAAACACATGAATCCGGGGGCGATAGCCCTATACAAAGATCGCGGCATAGACATCACAAAAGAAATGTTGGAGGTCGCTGTCTGCGCCCAACACAACAACGGAGGGTTGGCGGGCAACCACTGGTGGGAATCAACCAACATCAAGCATCTATTCCCTGTCGGAGAAGTTAACGGCTCACACGGTGTTGCTCGCCCCGGAGGGTCGGCACTGAACTCAGGACAAGTCGGATCATTCCGTGCCGCCGAATATATCGGCAACTGCTATACAAAAAACAAACTAAAGATGAGCGACTTCAACAAAGCCGCGAAGGGGGCGTTCAAGGAGATCTCCACGTTCCTGGCTAGCTGCGATCAGTCCGACGTGAGTTGGCGCACCACCCGTGCGGAGTTGCAGGACCGGATGAGCAGAGCAGGCGCGCATATCCGATCGCTTGAGGGACTGAAGAAAGCCGTTGCAGAGGCCAAAGCGCAGATCGACGTGCTTGAAACCGAGGGATGTAAGGTCACCAATGCCGTCGATGCCGTTCAAGCCCTGCGCAACCGGCAGCTGTGCTTCGCGCACTGGGTCTATCTTGCAGCCACGCTGTATCACGTAAAGAGCGGTGTTGGATCACGCGGATCCGCATTGGTTCGCGATGCATCCGGACAAAGAGCCCACAAACAACTTGATGCAGAGGAGTGGAGCTTTCTGCCCGAGAATGAATCCTTCCGTGCCAAAGTTCAGGAAACGGTCGTTGCGGATGGACACATCAAACACAAATGGGTAAAACGGCGTCCGATTCCAGAGAGTAACCTTTGGTTTGAAACCGCATGGGCCGACTACAGAAATGGAGAAATCTACAAATGAGCCTACCTTTGAAACCTGAAAGCGATTGCCGCTATGACATCCTCTCCTTGGGTGAAGTCATGCTGCGGCTGGATCCCGGCGAGGGACGCATTCGCACTACACGTAATTTCCAAGCATGGGAAGGCGGCGGCGAGTACAATGTTGCGCGCGGATTGCGCCGCTGCTTCGGGCAACGGGCGGCAGTAGTCACTGCTTTCGCCAAAAATGACATCGGACTTCTGATGGAGGACTTTATCCTTCAGGGCGGAGTAGACACCTCACTTATCAAATGGGTGGACTACGACGGCATTGGCCGTACCGTTCGTAACGGCATGAACTTCACCGAACGAGGCTTCGGAATCAGGGGGGCCGTCGGATGCTCCGATCGCGGAAATACCGCCGCGTCCCAACTCCAGGTTGGCGACATTGACTGGGAGCATATCTTTGGCACGCTCGGCGTACGCTGGTTTCACACAGGGGGCATTTTTGCCGCACTATCCGAAACCACCGGAGCAGTTGTGATCGAAGCCGCAAAGGCTGCAAAGAAACACGGAACCATCGTTTCCTATGACCTCAACTACCGCCCTTCCCTATGGAAAGGCTTCGGTGGAATCGAAAAATGCCGCGAAATCAATCGCGAGATTGCCAAGTATGTTGACGTTATGATCGGGAACGAGGAAGACTTCACAGCCTGCCTTGGTTTTGAAATTGAAGGAGCCGATGAGAATCTAACTGATCTCGATGTCGGTTCGTTCCAGAGCATGATCAAAAGAGCCGTGGCAGCGTTTCCGAATTTCAAAGCCACCGCCACCACCCTGCGTGGAGTCAAAACCGCCACGGTGAACGACTGGGGGGCCATGTGCTGGGTCGATGGCAGTTTCTATACGGCGACACATCGCCCCGAATTAGAGATCATGGATCGCGTGGGCGGCGGGGACAGCTTTGCCTCGGGCTTTATCTATGGAATGATGATCCTACAGGATCCCGCAAAGGCCATTGAATATGGTGCCGCACATGGTGCACTCGCCATGACCACACCAGGCGACACGACAATGGCCTCACTCGCCGAAGTCGAAAAGCTGGTGGCTGGAGCCGGAGCCCGCGTTGACCGATAATGCCAATTTCTGTTTGGTTATGGCATCTATTTGGAAGTACGTGCGCATCTCCGAGGCGCACAACATGAGCACGTCTCGGAGATACGTCCCTACTGTTTGTGCACCAAAGCCAAGCTGAAGATGGTATAACTCACCACAATTGACACCCAGTAAAGAACAGGAGATGAAAATGAATAT
>Ga0307929_1000635_pt1 | contig 32798 bp, 25 predicted proteins | sample AceLakmetage1330_FD_203160 | JGI IMG/M metagenome (GOLD analysis project Ga0307929, IMG submission 203160) | Saline water microbial communities from Ace Lake, Antarctica - #1330 | ecosystem: Environmental > Aquatic > Non-marine Saline and Alkaline > Saline | place: Antarctica: Ace Lake...
GTGGGAGATAATTCGCAGCAGCCGGACGGCGTGTCCGTCCGGTCGATGGATGTACCTCGCGGCGGCTCTGCCGCACGCTCGGATATTTCTCCTGAGATTAAAAAGTTGGTGGGGAGTCAGAAAACCCAAGTAAATAAGGCCATTTCAAGTCGCCCAGCCTCGTCGGCGGGTCGCTCGTCAGAAAATCACTTGGAATACATTCCGATTCTTCCTGCTGACATTTCCGTCAGTGATGGGGCAGATTCAGCTTTTCGATTTCTCGGCTCGAAGACCGATCCAATCTTGCATGTCAGCTACCCGAGTCCGTGGAATCTCGTCGCCGATTTCGCCGCCAAAAGCGGCGAAAATCGCAAAAACTCAAAATGGCGGAGAGGGCGGGATTCGAACCCGCGGAACCGGTTAAGGTTCACACGCTTTCCAAGCGTGCTCAATCGACCACTCTGACACCTCTCCCACGTTGGCGTTGCTTACGAATTAAAAACGGTCAAGCCTCTGATTCAGTAAGAACGTCGGGCACGCTAGCAAGGAATGCCCCTAAACTGCAAGAATGAACTCAACTTTGACTTGCGCATCCGGTGCTCCTGTCTATGCTGGGGGGCATGTTTGCTTTATCAGATTATTTGTCGCAACGTCAGAGAGAAATTGAAGCTGCTCTCAAAAGTGCGCTCCCCGCGAAAACGGAACACCCCACGCAGCTACATGCAGCCATGCGGTATAGCGTGTTATCTGGCGGAAAGCGCCTGCGCCCTACCCTCGCGCTCGCCGCGGCGGCATGTGTCACACCTGAAGGCGATATGCAGGCTATAATAGCTCCCGCCATTGCCGTCGAGCTTCTGCACACCTATACGTTGATTCATGATGACTTGCCCTGCATGGATGATGATAACGAACGGCGGGGGAAACCGACATGTCATAAGGTGTTTGGCGAGGCAAATGCCATTCTTGCCGGGGATGCCCTACAGGCCCTGGCGTTTGAAATGGCCGCGCAAAGCCCGATTGCGCCCGAGCGCGTCGTCCGCGAGTTGGCCCTTGCTGCGGGCAGCCGAGGGGTCGTCGGCGGACAGGTTGCCGATATTTCCGCAACCAATTCTTTAACGCTTGAGGAACTTGAATTCATCCATCAACACAAGACGGCAGATCTCTTCCATGCTGCAATACGTATGGGGACCATTGCCGGGAGTGCTTCAGAGGATCAGCTTGCTGACCTATCCGTCTTCGGGTCGAGTATCGGCCTCGCGTTCCAAATCATTGATGACATTCTGGATTCAGATGACCCGGATGATGACAGTTGCTCCTGCATTTCAGTCTACGGGATTGATGAGGCACGAAAGCGTGCTGATAAACTCACTAAAGAGGCGGTCAGCGCACTGAGTGGATTCGGAGACCGCGCCACCCCTCTGGCAGCAATCGCTCAGTATATGCTTATGAGGAGTCACTAGTGATGGAAAGGATATTGCCCTATCTGCTCTTCGTGCCCCTTGCCTATCTCTTAGGCGCCGTTCCCTTTGGATTCTTAATCGCACGTGCCCGTGGAATCGACATCCGTACCGTTGGAAGCGGCAACATTGGCGCTACCAACGTGCTACGCTCTGTCGGCAAATCCTGGGGCATCCTGACACTTGTACTGGATGCGCTCAAAGGACTCCTGCCAGCGTTGGGTTTCCCGATCCTCGCACGCACCATTTTCGATCTTGACGACGGCTCGATCATGCGCGTTGTGTGCGGATGCACCGCGGTTTTGGGGCACAACTATCCCGTCTACCTGAAGTTCAAAGGAGGCAAAGGCGTCGCCACAACAGCAGGCGCACTGATTGGCATCGCGCCAACCGCCCTTCTTGTTGGGCTGATTACATTCGCTGTCGTGTTTGGGGTTTCTAGAATGGTAGCACTCGGCTCGATCAGTGCAGCGATCGTCATTCCCATCGCCTCGTGGTGGTTATACCACGGCGAAAACCATCTCACTCCTGCCGTATTGACCGTACTGGGCATCCTCGTCATTTGGCGACATCGGGCCAATATCGGACGTATCTTGAACGGAAAAGAAAATCGCATTGAATTCAGGAAACAGAAATCGGAGAAGACATGAGTCAGAGGGTAACCGTAATTGGCGATGGCGGATGGGGAACGGCACTAGCACTCGTATTACATCAAAATGGGCATAGGGTGACGGTGTGGGGACCATTTGCCGAGAATATTGAGGCCGCGAAACAATCCCACTGCAACGCAACGTTTCTACCAGGGGTGACATTACCCGTCGACATGCAGTGGACAACGGATCCCGCAGCAGCCGCAGAAAATGTAAATACCGTCGTCATGGCCGTGCCCACGCAATTCTATCGCGACGTTGCCACCCGATTCAAAGGGTTGATTGCGCCGGGAACCCATGTCGTGAGTGTAGCAAAGGGGTTGGATCGAGACACACACAAGACCATGACAGGGGTCGCTGAAGAGCTTCTGGGTGTGTCTCCAGTAGCCGCACTCTCGGGGCCCAGCCATGCAGAAGAGGTCGCTCGCGGCATTCCCACTGCCGTTGTGATTGCATCAGAAGACGAGTCACAAGCCACAGCGCTACAGGAGCTCTTTTCGGGGGAGACTTTCCGGGTGTACACAACGACCGATGTCCTGGGTGTGCAGCTGGGTGGCGCGCTCAAAAATGTCATCGCGATTGCCGTCGGCATTAGCGATGGACTCGATTTTGGCGATAACACACGCGCCGCGCTCATTACACGCGGCCTAGCGGAAATAACGCGACTGGGGACGAAGATGGGCTGTCATCCGTCAACCTTTTCCGGACTTAGCGGCATGGGTGATCTGATCGTAACCTGTACCAGCCAGCACAGCCGAAACCGCGGCGTTGGTGAACGCCTCGGGCGCGGTGAAACCATTGACGAGATTCTGAACAGCATGAAACAGGTTGCCGAGGGAGTCTGGAACTGCAGTAATGCAAGAGCCCTAGGGCTAAGCCAAGGCGTCGATCTTCCCATCACGGAAGAAGTCTACAACATTCTTCACAACGGCAAGTCCCCCATGGAAGCGGTCGAGGATCTCATGGGGCGCGACGTCAAACCGGAGTAAGAGGTGAAATACATGGTAAACTCGGCAGAACCACTTGAGAACGCAGACATTGAGACCGCATCGGAGGGGTATGCCCAACGGTTTTCAGGCCCAATTGGCATGTGGATGCTGCAATGCCAAACGCGCATCGTTCTCAACATGCTCAAGGATACCCCCAGGAGTGCTGTGCTCGACATCGGCGGCGGCCATGCGCAGCTTGCGCGGCCTCTGGTAGAGGCAGGTTTTTCGGTAACGGTTCACGGCAGTGCGCCAGAGTGTGCCGTGCGTATTGGTGATCTCGTTGATTCAGGCTCCTGCCAATTTGTGTGCGGCCCCATACTAACGCTTCCCTTTAAGTCCGCCTCTACAGAAACGGTCCTCTGTTTCCGGTTGATCACACATTGCACTGAATGGGAGAAGCTCATCTCGGAACTGTGCCGGGTCGCAACGCGTCGGATCATCATCGACTACCCCACGAGCCTGAGCCTAAATGTCATTTCGGGGGGGCTTTTCTCATTCAAGAAGAAACTAGAAGGCAATACCCGCACATGGCGGTTATTCAAGCCGCAAGAGCTCGAAGCCGTATTTCAGCGGCACGGGTTCCGCTGCAAGCGGCAACAGAAGCAATTCTTTCTGCCCATGGTACTACACCGGGTGCTGCGCTGCCCCACCCTCTCTGCAATCTTGGAAGGAATTTGCCGCAGCCTTGGGCTTACACGCCTATGGGGCTCTCCCGTAATCATGGAGCTGGAACGAGGAGAAAAGCTGAAAACTGAAATGGACTGTGGGGAACGGAATGGAACCCACGAGTCGCGAGTCCAGACGTTTTGAACAGGAGGGAAAAGAGAAAACAAAGGGCTTTGCTTAAATCGTAACGGCGGCTTCGCCGAGATGCTTCGATAAGCTCAGCATGATAATTTTTTAGGATTTTCTAGCTTCTCCACGGTTGTCATTCCGAGCGGGGGCGAGGAATCTCCAGCTTTTCGGGCCTCTCTACACCCATGCAATCAACTCTGAACACCAAACCCCGAACTCTAAACTCAAAAACTGTGCTCAGCGGTCGGAAAGGTGCCCTGGGTGACTTCGTCCCGGTAGGATTCAAATGCTTGCTGCATGAGCGGGCCAAGCTTAGCATATTGTTTCACAAATGAAGGGGACACATCCGAGTACATCCCTAACATATCATGCGAAACAAGAATTTGTCCGTCACATTCCGGCCCGGCACCAATGCCAATCGTCGGGACGGCAATCGTCTTCGTGATCTCCGCAGCAAGCGCGCGCGGCACACACTCCAACACAAGAGTAAACACTCCCGCATCCACAAGCCCTATGGCATCCTCAATCAGCGTTTTTGCTGCAGCCGGGTGCTTGCCCTGAACCTTGTAACCCCCAAACTGCCGGACACTCTGCGGGGTGAGACCAATATGCCCCATTACGGGAATTCCATTTCCCACAAGCGCCTTCACCGTCTCCAGCCGCAGATGGCCACCCTCAATCTTGACGGCATCCGCACCAGCCTCTTTAAGAAAACGCCCTGCATTCTGTAGGGCCTGCTGAATGGAAATCTGGTAAGACATAAATGGCATATCCGCAACAACCAGGGCATTATTGACCCCACGCACCACGGCGGCGGAGTGGTGCAACATGTCCTCCATCGTTACGGGCAGTGTTGTCTCGTACCCCAGCACCGTCATGCCAAGCGAATCCCCCACGAGCACCAGAGGAATATCTGCGGCATCCATCAGACGAGCGGTTGCGTAATCATATGCCGTGAGGCAGGCAATTCGCTGCTTCCCTTTGCACGCCTGAATCCGAGTGGATGTCCATTTTTTCATTCGCGCAACCCCAACACATCTTGCATATCATAGAGACGAGGACGGTGAGTACAGACCCACTGCGCCGCATGTAGTGCCCCCATCGCAAAAGCATCACGGCTATAAGCATGATGCGTCAACTCAATACGCTCTCCTACATTTTCAAAACTAACGGTGTGATCTCCCACGACCTCGCCCTCACGAAAGGATCGAATCGCAATGCTGCCTTCAGGATAGGATTCCTGCCGGCCTCCCTCATCGTGTACCATCACATCTTCAAAGCGAACTCCCGTACCTTCGGCAACCTTTTCGCCCAACCGCAATGCTGTTCCACTGGGTGCATCCAGTTTGTGCACATGATGCGTCTCATCAAGCACCACGCGATACCCCGGGCCCAAAACAGATGCCGCACGCTTTGAAACCGCAAAGAGAAGATTAACGCCTAGACTCATATTGGGAGCCCACACAATCGGAACTTTGTCCGCCGCCTTTTGAACAAGCATCTGTTCGGTATCATCAAGCGCCGTGGTTCCAATCACGACGGCACGCCCGAGCTCGGCAGCAAGGCTCGCATTCACAGGAACCGCAGTATGAACCGTAAAATCAATAATCACATCTGCAGACGCAAGCGCCTCCCGAAGATCGGCCGAGAGCACAACCCCCACAGGCTCCAGTCCCGCCAACGTCCCCACATCACGTCCCAGTGCTTCATGTTCAGCATGCTCAACAGCACCCACCAGTTCAACACCCTCAATCTGCTGAGCACAGCGAACCAATGCCTGCCCCATTCTTCCCGCCGCACCCACTAACACAATCTTTGTCATCACATTTCCTTACAAGACTCCGGCCGATTGCAGCGTCGCCTGTAGACGCGTCCGTAATACATCATCCATCTCACAGAGCGGCAGACGATAGACCTCTTTGCAAAGCCCCTTCATGGCCATAGCCGCCTTCACAGGGAGGGGATTTGTATCCAAAAACAGATCACTAAAGAGTTTATGGTGCGCCAGATGAATGGCCCGGGCATCATCCCAACGCCCCTCTTGAACCGCATGCACCAATTCAACCAACACCTCAGGAACGACATTTGATGCCACACTGATTACGCCCACAGCACCGGCACTCATCATCGGCAGTGTCAACGCATCATCGCCAGACAGGACACCAATACGGCATTGGCTCAAAATGAGACTCACGCGATTCGCACAGCCGCCGGCCTCTTTAACGCCAACAATTGAGGGATGGGTCGATAGCCGCACAATCGTTTCAATCGCAATTTCCCGGCTGCTTCGCCCGGGAACATTGTAAAGCAGCACGGGCAACCCAAGATCTGCAATCGACGAAAAATGACGATAGAGCCCTTCCTGATTGGGCTTGTTGTAATAGGGCGTCACCTGCAAGGTGCCGTCAGCCCCAGCGATTTTGGCGCGTTGCGTTAGCTCAAGCGCCTCAGCCGTCGAGTTGGATCCCGTCCCCGCAATAACCTTCATGCGGCCGCGACACGCCTCAATGGTCGCATCAATGACGCGACAGTGCTCATCGTAAGTCAATGTAGGGCTCTCACCCGTCGTCCCCACAGGAACAATACCATCCACTCCAGCGGCAGCCTGCCGATCAATCAGCGCCCGCAGACACCCATAATCAACACTGCCATCTTCATTGAATGGCGTCACAATCGCTGTATACACACCCGTAAACATTTAAAACTCCTGTGGCAACTAATCAAATATTTCATCAACAGACGCCTCATATTCGCATATTGTGCGACAGACACAAGCGCCAAGCACAGGGAAATGTTGCCCCCCCCCCGAGTGGACTCGGATCCTCCGAGGGTGAAACTTGGGTTTATGAGAAGCAGGCACACCTCTCCGAGGTGTAGCCCCCTTGGCCGGACCGCGATTTGCGCGGCGTGCATCCCCAACAATCCCTGTCGGAGAATGTGAGTAAGTATTGCGCTTTGCGCCTTTCCCACTCGAACTAAACACTTCCGTAATGAACTTTTTTTCTACTGCGACTTCCAACTCGTGACGTTGTCTTTCGTGAGAGCATCATCGCCATCGGGGCCTTGGCTCCACACGGCAACGCACGCTCCTTCGATCTCAACACTATCTGAACTGCTATACACAACCTCGAGAACCCCATCATCATTGAAATCCATCATATATTTGTAACAACGCTTCCAAGGATCGACAAATCCAAACCTACCATCGGCATCCTGCCTCACCATCGTGTCCGTTACATCATAATACTCAATCTTCTGGGGGTTAAGGTTATCGCCAGCCACCGTAACAATCTCACCGTTCAAAAGGTTGACTACATTCGTATCATAATTAATACCCGCGGCAGCCTCGTTCTCGCTTCCAAAAACGGGCCACTCCCCATACTCATCGTGGTAAGCAATAAAGGCCTTCTCGATCTGCTTGATCTGCACTTTGGCTTTTGCACGCTTAGCGCTTTGAGTGACCTTGCCAATTGCAACCATCAAAAGCCCTGCTAGAATGACAATAATCCCAATGACAACCAGCAACTCAATCAGCGAGAATCCAGCAGCACGATGTGGAACGTTTGATGATGCTCTTCGACTACGCATGGTGACCTCCAAGAAAACCGATTAAAGCTTGGGTTCTCGCGCCAAAACGGCGACGCCTAACGTCCTCTTCTTACCACGATGGCACCGAAGGGTTCAAGAGTGTCCTCAACCAATCTTCCGTAAAGAGAGGCACTGCGAAAAGCTTCGGCTTGTGTGAGCCGTCGAGGTTCTGGCCCCATATTCACTGCACAGGCGAGAACCGAATCGTCCAATCGTCGCTCAAACGTAAGAACCGTTCGCAATTTTCCAGGAGCATCCTCACCAATGTCGATTTTCACAAGTGCTCCACAAATCAGCTCGCCGAGAAACCAGAGATTGGAGATTGATTTGATAAATAACAGCTTCGTCTATCCAACTCATGGTTGATCCTAATCATTTGGTTCTCGTTATCGTCTCATGAAAATCATCGAACTCAACTTCGGCACCTTGACATGACGCTCTCCCCCCATCCCCGCAGGTGGCAACACCATGCCGGGAATCCCCTGCTCGTCAATCTGCCGACCGTCCCCAATCCCAATCCAATTGCCATCCGGGAAGTCGACATCAAATGCCACTGTCCGGTGACTCGCATTGACCAAGACAACAAATGAGGCGTTGCCAAAATGCCGATTCATGTTGACCCTATACCCGAACGCACTCTTTTCGTTCGGAAGAATCCAGCGGTAATGATCCCGGGGGACGCTTCTACCAACCTTAAAGGCTTTGCCCGACGTACCGCCCCGCAAACGCGCCAGCCCGGCGTAGTAGTCTTGCGTCAACTTCGCCAACGGGCGGTCGCGATCCGTCCATCGCAACGCGTTAACAGCGTCCCCTCGATCAAATGTGTTGTGAAGGCCCAGCTTGCTGCGCAAGTATTCCTGCCCTTCCGCAATCATGGGAATTCCCAAAGCGGTAAACAGCAGCGTGGCCCCAAGACGACTTTTTGCCGCAAGTTCCTCGGTTAAATTTGTTCCGTTATTCTTCGGGTCGGTCGAAAGCTCATCCGTCAAACACATGTCATCGTGACTCTCAAGATAGTTCACCGACTGGAGCGAATGTGCTGTCCACAAGTCGACAGCCCCCTGAAGGACACGCATGACCCGATCACGATCTTCATGCCCTGCCACAAAGTGCTTCACCGAATCCCGGAACTCATTATTCCACGCCGACCAACCAGTCCCCTTGAGTTTGCGCTTATGATCCCCCCTGAAACTCCACGGTTCCGAGATCAGCAATACATCAGGATTGAGAGCTCTAGCTGCCTTTTCAATTTCGCGCAGCGTCTCCATGTCAATCAACTCAGCAAGATCAAAGCGAAAGCCATCCACGTGATGCTCACGCATCCAGTACAAAACATTGTCGACAATAAAGCGACGCATCATCGGAGCTTCTGTACGAACGTCGTTGCCACAGCCGCTAAAATTGCTGAAGATAAATTCGCTGTCCTGCCTAAAGTAGTACTTGCGATCAAGTCCCAAGAACACGTTAGGGGTCCCCACGTGGTTATAGACCACATCAAGAATCACCCCAAAACCCTTTCGATGCAGATCATCCACGAGCGCTTTGAACTCATGATACTGGGACCCCTCTAGAGGCGCACTGCCGTAAGAGGCCTCAGGGGCAGCATAAAATGCAGGGCGATATCCCCAAGAATGCCCGAAAGTTCCATTCTCAAATTCACTGATGGGCATGAACTCAATCATGTTGATGCCGAGCGCTTTGAGATGATCCAACCCTGTTCCGGTTCCCGTGCTGGCCGACACACCCGCATAGCGCCCCCGCTTGGCAACCTCAACCCCCGATGATTCATGCATCGTCAAATCCCGTACATGGGTTTCATAGATAACCACATCTTCGAGTGGTGGCAACCGGTGGGCTTGATCTGTCCACCCCGAAAACCACGCATTAGTCTCTTCCGGATCCATCACAATGGACGCATTGCTAGCATGCGCGACGGCACGAGCATAGGGGTCACTAATGGGCTGTTTTGGATCAAAACTCTCCCCCGGTCCCGAGGGTCCATCTATACGAAATGCATAGTAGGTTCCCGTCAAGAGCCCCGGCAATCGCACCTCCCAAACGCCATCCTCATCAGACCGCATGGCATACACAGCTGAGGGCGGAATCAGCGCGCCACTTTCAACCGAACGAAACACTGGCCCATCATAAATACAGAGTTCAACGGCCGATGCTCGCGGGGCAAACTCGCCAAAGCTCGTGCGATTGCTTTGCTTGTCCAGCGTCGCTCCAAGCGGCTTTGATGAATAAAGCGCATCCAACACCCCCTCCGGATAAATTGTATGAAAGGCGGGACGGGAGCATAAGCCATCAACAATCAGGGTATAACATTCCGAGAGAAGCAACGCCTCTCCGGTTTCCACATGCAGAAACGTGCTTGATGAAAGCTTCGGCGCAAGCTTCAGGTTGACATTCCCTTCACTATCCGAAATTGCATTTGTGGCACTGATGGGGGCTCTCAGCCATCGTGTTGCCACAACGGGCACCTCATCACCACCTCCCGCCTGACGAATATGAACATGAATATGCTCTGTAAGCTTAATATCCCCCCGAAAGCTAACATCCACGCATGTCGGGGTTTCCTGTATGGCAGAAACAATAATATCAGACGGCCGTTCCACCAAGCCATCCTCATTAATGTAGAGCGTTCGATTTTCACCCTTTTCCCAGATTCCATCCGGCAGAAACTTGAAATCATGGCGCCCAAAATCCAGTTTCAGTGGCCGAAGATCCATAACCCATTGCCCCCTCTTCTTTACCATGGGCGTATTTCCAGTCCATCCATCCCATGTGCCGGAAACCATGACCGTTTTTGCCGCAGGATTTCTATAGCAAAGCCCCCACGTCAACGTCTGCCCCGGTATGGCTCGAACATCGGATGCTAACACCACATCCGTCGGGAGCGGCTTAGAAGAGGGGGGCGGACTCTCACGCGGAACCGCGACGGGGACGGTCGGAGAAATCGATCGTCCCCCTTCCTTCGAAAACTTGACGTACATCAGAAAGAGGACCAGCACCACCTCCGCACACACCACAAACAATGCAACCTTCTTCATGTAACGCTTTCCTTTGCGGAAGATGTAGCGTTGGCCGTCCCGGCCAAACAGCATGCAAAGCAAGCACGCATCATCCAGCCCTCTGGGCTGACGCCGCCGGTGGCGGTGGCGGCATTTTGGGCGAGACGCCCAATACAGCGATCAGACTACCTCTTCGAGCCTTCACCGCCCGACGGTGCCGCCAAAATTGATCTGCATGTACTGATTGAAGGAGTAGTTGATCACGTTGATGCCGAGCTTGTAAGCTTGTCGTGCGACCCCTTTCGAGGCGCCAGAGTGGCCATTCTTCCAGGCGTCATTGACGTCTCCCTGGTGATAAAACACCACCCATCGGCCACGATACTTAACGCCCATGGCATCGTTTCCAGAATGGTGCCATAACGCGGGGGCCCCATTGGGGAACACAAAGGGCTGCCTGAAAATAACATCATCATGCGAGATCGTAACTATAGGAAGGTCGGGAAAGACACGGCGCAACAGGAGTCGGAAGTTCCTGTCAAAATTCCCCCCACCGTTGTCCGCGAAGATAAGCCCCCCCATCTTGAGGCAGTAGTGCCGCAGCGCCTTAATCTCCGACTGGGTAAAGAACATGCTGCCTTGCAACCCTCCCGTGAGGTACACAAATGGAGGGGCCCGCTTACGCGGGAACTTGGAAAGTTTTGCCACCGGAATGTGTTCGGTACGAGGCCAGATATTAAACCCGGTCAGCTCGCGGAATATGAGAAGCATGTTATAATCTCCGTCAGCCCCCATGTCCTGGTCCCAGTCTCCACCACTGTACTCCAGCCGAATGAACCGCACTTTGGCCTTTTCCATACCATTGGGCCAGCCGCCCGTTTTGCCGCCGCCTTGACCCAATTTACCGAGCGATTCGGCTTCGTGCAGACGCTCCGTCTCTACCTCAACCTCCTCGAAAACCTCACTGTCATCAATTTTTGGCACATAGAAGGAAATCGCCGAATTCATATTGAAGACAAGTTTCTTTTCGATCTTCTTTTTTTTGACCTTTTTGATGCGGACCATTTCGAGGACCGGACTCCCGCTACCCAGGGGGACACCGTACGGCTTCATGCAGCCCTGCAACCCCAGCATTTCCGGGAGGATCAGAAAAACAAACAGGTGCGCGAAGGCGGAGCGATAGAGGGCTTTGCGGAAGGTCGGATCTGAACCGTGCGAAACGAGGTCACTCCAGATGCGGTCGCCGAGTGCCAGACCTGCAGTCGGAGCTCGTCCGTAGGACTCGGATACAACGCGCAACACAAGCACAAACAGAAAGAAAATCCCCAGCAGCAACAGCGGCAGGGAGCGGCCCGTCCCGGTTACCCACACCTCGTTACGGCTGTACTTATCAAAGAGTTCTGGATCCATGCTATTCAGCAGCGAGGGAACATGCCAGGTCGTGTAGACCACCAACAGCGACAGCAAGGCGTAACCGGCGGCGGCAGCCTTGACCACCCAGAACGCGAACGGCTTTCGAACAAAAGCCAACAGCGATGCCACACCTCCGAACAAGGCCACCACAGCAGCGAGACGCAACAGCATGACGCAGAACATCGCCATGCCAAGGTGCTGCATCAGAGGCGCAATCTGCCCCTTCGTGAGCCCGCAGAAATATCCCAGAAGCACCACATTCCCACCTCGCCATAGGGCGGCGGCCACCGCCGTTACGGCAAGCGCGAGGATACCCACGACAGACGGCGCGCTCAGGTGGCGGTGCGCAAACGACAGCAACAAGGCCAGGACGCCAGCAACCCGCGCGCAGGCACGGCGCGCTATCCGTTTCGATCGGCGCCAGACGAGGCCCAACGTAGGGGCCAGTCTCGTACGCATCGTGACGAATTTGCGCCATAGCAAACGGGATGCCGAGACCAACAGGTCATCGCACCGCTCCGGTATGTACCGCAATATCTGCAACAAGGACTGCACAGAGGTTCCTTCCTAGAGATCGCCATCAAGGCTCACGCTACTCACTGGCGCGCGCTCACCGGGCGAAGGTATCGACTCAAGCTCTTTCTCAAGCCGAGTCTTGGGACGAGCGACAGGCTCCGCACTGCGTCGCACCGCCTCCGGTTGTGCATGCTCCTGAACCTCGGAATCCTCATCACTCGGCGTCTCTGCCGGCGTCGTAATCTCACCACCGTCCGACGCAGTGGCTTCCTCGTCACTCGGCGTCTCTGCCGGCGTCGTAATCGCGCCACCGTCTGGCGCGGTGGCTTCCTCGGTGACGGCCGGGCGCATGAGATGCATAAGCATGCCGCCCGAAGTCAACAGAATGACGACCAAATGCAATACGACAGCCATACGAAGGTACTTTCCAAATGTTACGGCATGCAGCTCAGCCAACAGAACGTCCGGATCAACAAGGTCCCGGTCATCATCCGCTGCCGGGGCGGGACTCTGCACGGGTGCCGCGTCCGCAATACGCGACTGGTACGCGGCTGAGAGCTTGCCCTGCAGTTCCGTAATCGTTGAGCGTGCAGCCTTAAGCTCCGCGTCATAGCGCACCGCCACTTCCTCTTGTAGCGCATCAACATCCAGACTCGCCGAAGCCTTGACCGTCAGGACCTCGGACTCTACCGCGTGCAGTCTCTCGGCACTCGCTTCCGCTTGCGTTTTAGCCAGCACCAAAGCCTCCTCCAGGGTCGCAATCCGCTTCGTGTAGGCAGTGGTGTCCACCGGCGGGGGTTCGGGAACGACAGGGGGACGGACGGCAACTGGCGGCGGAGGGAGCTCTGGAGCCAGAGGAGGCTCTGGCGACAAAGGGGGTTCCGGAGCCAGAGGGAGTTCTGGCGACGGAGGGAGCTCTGGCGACAGAGGGGGTTCCGGAGCCAAAGGGGGTTCTGGCGACGGAGGGGGTTCTAGCGACAGAGAGGGTTCCGGAGCCAAAAGGGGTTCTGGCGACGGAGGGGATTCTAGCGACAGCGGGGGTTCCGGAGCCGGAGGGAGTTCTGGCGACGGAGGGAGTTCTGGCGACAGAGGGGGTTCCGGAGCCAAAGGGGGTTCTGGCGACAGAGGGGGTTCCGGAGGCGAAGGGGGTTCTGACGCCGCCACGATCGGTTCGGGGGCAGGAGGATTCGCCACGTCCAGAGACGGCACCTTCGTCTTCTTGGCACAGCGCGGACATTGAACCGTACGCCCCGCTACTGCAACACGCACCTTCAGCACCGCGCCACAGTTCTCGCATTGAAACTCTATTCTGTCCATGGTTACTCCACCTCTCTTTCACCGAGCATCACAATATCGGCGCCGGCCTCAGCCAGCGCCGCAAGTATCTTTCCAAATTCTTCCTGCTTCAGGTCCCGGTCAATCTTGACCAACACAATCTTGTCGGACCGATCATCTAGCATAGCGCCCATAGCCGATTCCAGCGCCTCGATCGGGCAGCTGTGTCCCTCCAGCCACACATCACCCTCCGTATCCATGACCACACTAATCTGGCCCTTGGCTTTGTCGACGTCCGGCGAGTCCGCCTGCTGGACCTTGATATGGGCCTCTTTCATGAAGACAGAGGCCACCATGAAGAAAATGATGAGCAGGAACGCGATGTCGCCGAATGACGTCATTGGAACTAGACACGCTTTTCGTTTTTTGCGTGCCAACTTCATGTTTCGTTCCCTTCCTCGGCGTCTTCCACCGGCTCCTGAATTGCCAGAATGCCACCCGCCCGCGACACCGACGTCACAATTCTAAAATAACGCTGGAATGTCACATCGGAAGCACTGTCCAGAATAATGGTTTTCTGGTCATCCTCGACCTGGTCCAGCTTCATATCGAAGAGCTGTGACCGAAGCGCATCCATCGTGATGTTCTTCCCGTTCAGAAGCAATGTATCGGCCGACAGATTGATCATGGTCGGATCCTGTTTGGGCTTGCGCTCCGGATCGTGGGTCGACGATGGGATTGAAATGGCGGCGCCCTCCGGCCGTAGGAACGTCGTGGTCAACACGAAAAACACAATCAGCAGGAAGGCGAGATCCGAGAAACTCGTGACATCGACATCGCCGGGCGGTCTGACTGGGCGCGCGAGTCTCACCGTGCCGCTCCCCGCAAGTGGATGAAGTCAACCAACTCGGTGGCAGACTCCTCAATGATCTCCGTGAGCTTCTCGGCCCGCGTCGAGTAAATGTGGTAGAAAATCACGGCGGGCACAGCGATTAACAGGCCTGCCGCCGTCGTAATCAGGGCCACGGAGATACCGCCTGCGACCACGTTGCCACCCAGACTCTCGGCCGAGGCCATCGCCTTAAACGCGCTAATCATGCCCAAAACCGTCCCGCACATGCCAACCAGTGGAGCCACACTGCCGACCATTAACAGCAACCCCAGCCGCTGCTCCAAAAGGCTCACCACATGAGGCGCATAGTCCTGCATGCTACTGGAGACGCTTTCTTCGACCTCGCGCTGAGGCTTGGCCATCGCCAACAAATGGCGGTATCGGTTAAGCCCAACCAATAATACGGAGGCCACAGGTCCGCGTGTTTCTTCACAGATCTTCACCGCGTCATCCAGCTGACCCTCGGAAAGCAGTTGCCGCACCATGCGCCGTAGGGCCGAGCTGTCGGCACCCGCAATCCTAAATACCTGTCTCCGCTCCAGAATAATCGCCAGTCCCAGAATGGACAGGCTCAACAAAATCCACATCATCAATCCGCCGTCCAGAATGTATGCTAGCATGCTGTCATTTCCTCCCGCTGACTATTGCCTCATCTTCTTGTTCACTACCTCGAGGAACTTCTGAGCCTTCCCCGCCGAGTTGCTGTTCGGATACTCCCTTAACAGTTGCCGAAGCTTCACGCTCGCCTCTTCGTACTGCTGCATACGTGCGAGCGTGACACCCCACTTCAGCAACATTGTATCCAGAAACGATGCGTCTGGAAAATCGACAAAACACGTCTCGAGCAGTTCCGTGCAGCGCTGATAGTCGCGGGCCTCAAGGTGAAAATCGATGACTTTTTCGAGTGCATGCCCCGCGAATGGGGAATTGGGATACATATCGGCACATTGCTTGAAGGACGCGATGGCCGGGCCCATGGCATCGGTCGTCTCGGCACTCTGTTCCTGGACCTCCGCTTTCATGAACAAGGCTTCGGCTTTTAGTTCCGGAGCAGCCGAAAGCCCGGCAATTGCATTCAGGATCCGCAGCGCATCAGACCCCTTCCCCGCGGCCAGATTCGCCTTGGCAATGTTCAACAAAGCCACATCCGTCAGGGCCGAAGTCGGGTACAGGGACATCAGCGTCTGGCAGGTTCTGATCGCCCCGTCCAAATCGCCCTTGGCCAGCATCAACTCCCACTTAGTGCGATAGGCGTCCTCCACCAGCTCACGCGAGATGCTAGTCTTGAGTTCATCGCGCAAGACGACGTCAACCTTCTCAAGGCCAATATCCGCCTTCTGCTCGGCGCGATCCTGCAGCCCGACCTCACCGAAAATCTGCGCGAGCCGCAGATAGAACTGCGCTTCCAGAACATTCTTGCGGGCCTTTAGCTCAATCGTATCCACTTCCCGATGCGCCACCCACACGTCAGGAATCTCACCGGTCAGGAACTCGGCCCGGCTCGTGACCTTGCGCGGAGCATCCAGAGCGGCTATATGCTCGACATCCGTGTACTCCATAATCACCAAGTCGCCCTCCTCGGCAACCAAGGCCGTGCCCGGCGTGCCGACCAGCTGGATGGTCAAGTCGGACGTGAAAAGACCGGTATGCGGCCCCGTCTCGGTCAGGACTGCCGAGGTCTCAGCCCGCACCTTGACCTTCGCGGTGTCCTCGGATATCGCTAGGCTGTCTTCGGCGTCCTCAGATATCGCTAGGCTGTCTTCGGCATCCTCCGACGTCTCCTCGTACTGACTGAATACACGAACCCTGACGCGATCCGGTGCCGCAGTCGTATCGGCATCGAAGTCCTTGACACGCAGAAAGCTGCGTTGCCCCGCAAAGACGCCGTGCACATACTCCCGATAGGCGCCGTCCATGAAGCCGATGGCCGCCGTACTGACAACGCGTGAGACAGCCAACCGTTTCTGCGACTGTGCGCCAGAAACGCTGTTCGCATCTTCATACACCGCACGAAACGTGTCGCGCCCCTGAAACTGCAGGATTCCATCATCGGGCACAGGCGCCCCAGACTCAGTCTGTAGGCTTCCCATATACGTTTCCCCCTCCTTGTCAAATATCTCCATGGGGAGCGTCTCGGTGTCACCCGTAGCGGTCTTGACCGTGACAACAAAGTTCGTACCCAGGACCGACAACACCCGCAAATCTTTATCCGATACTTTGACAAGGTAGCGCTGGTCGGCCTCAGTGAGGGTGATCTTTTCATGACTCGGCGGCACGCTCGTCCCCACCATCTTCAGAGCCTCAACCGCCTTGGTCCAGCGCTGAAAGCGAAAATGGCAAAGGCCAATATAATAGTAGGCCTCGTTGGCGTAGACACTCCAAGGGTACTTCACGGTGAGCTGACGTAACGTCGACAACGCCTTGTCGTAGTCGCTCTGCCCATAGTCACATATGCCGATGCGGTACATAGCCTGCGCCCGATCATCCTCATCGGCATCCTTTGAATTCAGCACGCTGGTCAGGGTTTTGATCGCCAACGGATACTCGTGTTTGTCGATATGGAAGCGGCCCAGCGCCAGCGCGGCCTGGTGGCGAACCAAGGCGCGCGGGAAATTCAACATGACGCCCTCCATGATCTTGACGGCACGCTCCTCCTGCCGGTCCTCCATGAGCGCCTCCCCGCGGCGCAGCATTTTCAGCGCATCGCGCTCAGTTTCCACACCAGCACCCTCGCCAGTCCCGTTGACCTCCACGACTCCCTGGGCCACCGTATACGGCGCGGCCACGCACAATCCGCAAAGGGCGATCAGTCCCACTTTCAATACACTTCTCACTTTCGTTCTCCTTGTTTTCCTATTCCGTGTCAATGATTCCACCCCCTGTAGCAATGCCGTACCGCTCGAGCATCTGATGTGCCTGCGACGCCACCTGGTCCCGCGGATAGACCTTCAGAACGCGTCTTGCTTCCGCAATAGCCTGGGCCTTGTTTCCCACCTTCTGCCAGATCAGGGCTTTGCGGTAGGCGGCACGTGGCGCATCCTTCTCAAAGAAGTTCTCGATCTCACTACATGATCCAACTGCCGATTTCGGGTCTTTTTTCATTTCATAACAGTCGACAATCTGCCAGACCGTGGCCGGAGGCTCGTTGATAAGCTGAAACAGATTAATCGCGTCATCGTACCGGGCTAGGCTCTCTTTGTAGAGTGCTGCACGCATCCGCAATGCTTGGGCGGCAAGCTTCCCGGAGTCGATCTCTTCCACCTTTTCGCACGATGCCGCTGCTTTCTTAAAGTCCTCCTGAGCGCTGTAGACTTCCGCCTCTTTCCAGAACGCAAGGGCCTGCCCCTCGATATGCCTACATATCTCCAGTGCACGATCGTACAGCTCTTTTCCGCTGAGCCGGGCGACGAGCCCCGCAAGACCCTCATCGCGCGCTGGATTGAGCAAACTCTCATAACGCTCGCAAAGGCGAACCACCAGAATATTCCACAACACGCCGGGCGGGGTCTCGTTCTCAACCGGTACGTTGAGATTATCCATCACGGCAGTAAGCAGGCGAATCTGCGACCCCGGGCGCAACGCGTCGCCACGCGTCGTGACGAGGTTGGCAAAAGTCTTCCAACCCTCCCCGACATCCCAGCCAGCACGGGTCACCTCCGAGAGACGCGCGGCGATACGGGCCGCGGGATCCACCATGCGAGTGCCAGGCTGGAGGCGGCAAAAGTTCATGGCCTGCTGCAACAGGTCGGCCCACGGTTCACGCGCGTCGATACGGGCCGTAAGGGTCAGGGCACGCATCAGGAAGTCCGACTGAACACCAGCCCGCTCAAAGGAGTCTTCTTTAGCCCGGAACCACTCCAGAAACCGGCGGCGGGCTTTTGCGTCCAGCTGCCCCAGCGTCGCGATGGCCCGGTCATCGGCATACATGGCCTGCGCGACCGTACCCTTGTTCTTGGAATAGGGGATATCCATCTCGAGGATCTCCTCCAATGAGTTCAGCCGCCCCTGACGAAGGTAGAGGTCCGTCAGGCTCTGATGGGCGTGCAGGGCCTCGCCTTCCGGGCGCACAAAGGCCCCGGCAAAAGCGTCCAGAACGGCGAGCCAGCACTTTTCCGCCTTACGAATCTTCTCGATTTTTACATAGTGTCGGGCGAGTTCATTTAACGCCAGATCGCATACAGAGTGCGCATGGTAACTTTCATTGGCTACCAGGTCCTCCAGAATTGAGAATCCGGACGCCATATTTCCATTCTGGAACTGCGCATTGGCCTTAAGAAAAGCCGCCGGTACCGCTTGGTCAAGATCTTCGGAATAGAAATCGAGCACTTCCGTGTAGATCTGAATGGCCTGCCCCCGCTTCTTCGCAAGATGCCAGCAGTATCCCTGGAGCAGAAGAGCGTGCGGTCGCACCGGTGATCGAGGAGACTGCGCAATGAATTTTTCAAATTCCAACGCAGCCGCCTCATAATTGTGGCTGCGCAACATCTCCTCGGCACGGTCGTATTGCACACGCTCGGGCTGCGACAGTTCGCCGAAGAGCCGCGGCGAGAGCGCCCAGGTCCAAGCATCGCCAAATCCGGTCGACACCTTCGCCGCGGCCACGGACGGCAACAGGACACTCAACGCCAGAAGCACTGCCGCCACACAGACACGCGGGTACCCTGTGACGAGTACAGAGCGGCAGAGCCGCAACGGTCGTATAAAGACATTCAGATCATCAGTCATCGTTCCCTCACTCATTGATCTTGGAAAATACAGTGTCGTTCTGGGCAAGTTGACCCCGGGCAAACTTGGCCCACTTCGATTCCGGGTAATCAATGGTAAGACTCTTGAAGGCCATGTAGGCATGCTGATAATCCAACTGCTTCATGCGGCAATTGGCCAGCCAGTACAACGACTCGGCACAGAGATCCTTGTCATCATACGTATCCGTGAGCCTCTCGAAGGCATTCGCCGACGCGATCAGCCACTCAGCAGCAGTCCGCTTTGCCCCGGTGGCGGTCTGCTGATCCGCCTTCTTCATGAAGCTCTGCGCTGAAAGAAACAGGGTCTTTGCCGCCAGCGGGTGCTCGGGATGCTGAGCCTCGAATCGCCCGAAGATTCTGCCAGCAATGGCATAGGCTTCTGCGCGGTAGAAATGCTGTCCAAGCCGAATCACGGCGTCGGAGACCAATTCGCTTTTAGGATACAGGTAAGTCAACTCAACGTAGGCATCCATGGCGTTGTCGAAGTCTTCCATCTTCTCTAGACACACCCCTTTACGCAACTGTGCTCGCGCCGCGTATTCTGAGTCTGGCCATGTCGACAGGACTTTGTTGTAGCGAGCCAGCGCCTCTCCATATTTTTCAAGCTCCTGTGCCAGATCCCCCAGCAAGTATTCGGCATGCGGCGCGTGCACGGTGTGCGGGTAGTCCGCAATGGCTTCTTCCAGGATCACGCGGCCTTCCGCCAGAGTCTCATCCGCGAGCGGGGCCTGGTCCGTCTTTCTATAATCCTTCGCCATCTCGAACAGCGCTTCAGCCGTCAGCAAGCGAGTACGGACCGCAATATCCTCTTCTGAAAACCGTTTACTGAAACCGGCAATGCTTCCGTCAGCGCCCTCATGCAGCTGAAGCGTGGCGACGACGGCCCGCCCCGCCGACTCAATCACACTGAACGCATCCTGGTAAGTCGCCGTGATGGTGCCTCCGAATTCAGATGGCAGCGCGTCGCCACCGCTCACGGCGAACACCGGCTCCGTCCTGAGCCGTCCGGAAAACCGCCCGGAATGAGGCAGGGATTCCGCCAGCATCACATCTCGCGTCGAGCCCCCGCTCACGAGGTGCACGGTGACGTTGTCAAGCCCATCGGTCGTGTCCATGTCCAGATCGGACACCACGACATAGAGATAATCCCCGATGTAGAGGTGATCAACGACGTCGTGGTACTTGCGGTCCACAAACTGCACCATGGCGTCAGACGCCAATCGGTACTGTGCCTCACGCACAACGCTCCCGTCCAACGACTTCACCACCACCCGGATGCGTTCCCCACCCCGCGCGTCAAGGATCACCTTCATTTCCCCAGCGCTCACGCGTGGCGCAAAAAGTGCCGCATCCGGGCTCGTCTGCGACATGCCGTTGCAGATAAAGACGCTCCCCGCGAACTCTCCCAGTTTTCCATCAACAACTGACATCTGGACCTTTCCCGCGCGCCCCTCCAATGACGAATCCTCTGCGGCACCGTCCGCATTGAGTACGGTCACGTCGGCCGTGAGGCGGGATCCCTCGCGCAGCGCGGCATCAGGATAGATCACATGAAAGGTAACCGGCGCGGCCATGCTGGTGACGACGGGATCGTCGACCGTCCCCTTCTTCGATGCCTCTTCCAAGATCTTGGGCTCCACTGGAGCAGCAGTCGCATCTTTCGGTTCCGACGGGTACGTCACGAGGGATCGGTACGGGATCAACTCGGGCGGATCATCATCGGCCTCGAGGACCTGGGCGATGCGCGCCACCACTCCGTCGGAGTTCTCGCGATCCTGGTAGGCGGCCGTTAGATGCATTTTGTGACCCACGCGCATCGTGTCTTTGGCCATGGCCGTGCCAAGACGCAGGACTCCCAGGAAGCTACCTGAATGCGGTTCCGTCTCCAGGGCCTCCATCCAGAGCTTGTCACGCGCTGAGTTCTCGACGAGGACTTTTATGGTGTCGGCCTCGGCGCTGGTATCGGAATCGTAATCCACGACCCGTAGCATCAGGCGCGATGTCTCACCAGCCCGATATCGTAAAGCCTTGTCGTAGGTAATCTTACGATTACCATCCTTCATGGTGTCCACTAGGTCATACACAAAGGTCACGGCGGCATTGTGAAAGTGAGCGGACAGATTGGCCTCGAGAATCTCCTCCGAGCTGATTCGCCGCTCATCGGCATAGGTGATGGAAACCTTGTCCCCCGGCCCGAGTTCGAGCGTACGATTTTTCGCATCAGCCGCATAATCGACCGATGTCGGCAAGACTTGTTCGTCGAAGTGGTTCTTCACGTCCACGTACTTGATCGTAACGCGAGGACCGCTGAACCCCTCGAACGCCCAGCGCAGGTGGCGCACCCCGAGTGGACGATTGAACACGGCGCTCAACACCTCGCCCTGCAGCTTCAGGGATGCAGGCGGGCACACGTCCATGGGCACCCAATAGAAAAACTTCCCTGCCACGCGGATGGGGCGGTTCACATTGAGGCTCCGCGCAACCTTGATATTCTCCGGGGTCAAGCGATCGAAGAGATGCCACGCCGTCACAACCCCCGGCTTCAAGGGTAGCGGGGTCGATACCGTCGAAAGCCCCTGCCCGTTCGCATCAAGAAGCGTTAAACTTACGCCCCACGGCCCGGTCAGCTGCGACACGCGAAGCAGGATTGCATTCATCCCCGCCAGCAGGTTCACGTTCACCACGTCCGCTTCAGGCTTCCAGATCCTGCCGCCCTGATTGTTGTGGACGCGCTCGCCATTCAGCCAACAGACCACCCCGTCGCAACTGCCAATCTTGAGAACTGCAGCCTGAGCCTTGTCGCTTTCCACCTCCGTATAGAGATAGGCTGACGTCTTCTGTGCCTTCTCACCAAAATGGGCGGCGAGATCGACGTACCCATAAACCCCTTGCTGACTGGGGTGTGTCGATGCGATTTCCGTCATGGCCTCGTTAAACCCGGAAAGAAGGGTAACGCGCTCGATGCCGCTCTGAGGGTCGACAGTCAGGTTGGCGTGATCAAGCGGGTGGACCGCCATCAAGTCCACAGTGTAGGACACGCCCTCGCCCTCACCCGCCCAAACGCCAGAATCCAACGAACTCAGCGGGGCAGAGAGACGGGTCCCTTTGACCGTGCCCGTGGCGCTAGCCTTAGGCGATGCTCGGTCGGTTTGAATGGTTCCGCGAAAGATCGCCGAGTTTGCAGCGGTCTCGGTTAACTTCACACCGCTGACCAAATCCCCGGAAGAGGCACGGGCCTCGACAAAGACCTCGTCGAGTTCAGCCCCTAGATCGCGGTCAGCGTCGACAAGCTGCACATGGATCTCATTGCCCGGCCGAATCACGCTGGTGTCGCGTATGGCTTCATAAGCCGCCTGCGTCTTCTCGGTGCTTGTTGCACGGGCGATGCGTTGATCAAGAAGCCGTTGTTGGAGTTCATCCTCAGACACGAACTCGCCGGAACTAGCCGTCAGTTCGGCATCGGAGGCTACGATCATGCGCTTTTCGGCATATGAGAGATCATTGGCCTTCAGGAAATCCGCGTCCAACCGGTAGGTCACAATATCATTCCCGTTGACCTCCAGGCGCTGGTTGCCCTTCTCCACCTCCCCGAGCGTCGAATGAACGGTGGCTCTGAAGAGCGTGGTGTCCCGCGGGGAAGGAAGAAGCACAACCCGCTCGACATCCCCACCGTTCGAGGTCACAAGCTGCACGGGTATCCCGCTCCCCCCACGGACAACGGCGAGGTTTCGATCCTGCATCTTCAACGTCACCGGCCTGCCGGGGATTACATACGAGGACAAGACACGTGTCCCTATCTCCAACTCGGGATCCTGCAGTCGGTCCTCAATCAGGTTCAACTGGGCCTCCAAAAAGAGCGCCTCGAGATGCGCTGGGTTTCGCTTCCTGGCCTCCTCAACCAGTTCGCGCGCCTCGTCGTAGGCTTCGCGATCAAAGGCGATCATGGCGCTCTGGTAATAGGTTTCGGCTTGCGTGTCGATGTCACGTGAATCACGCAACCGCTCAAGCATGTCCTCCGCCGCCTTGTAGTCTTTCGTCAGCCGGTTGATTTCAACGAGACGGAAACGGGACGTCTTTCCTGCTGCCGTCTGCCGAAGTTCATCGTTGCGCTCAAGCGATTGATACTCCAACCGCGCGGCAGCGTAGTTTTCCTGATTTCGCAAAATGTCGCCCTTGGTGAGCATCGCACTGGCCACGGTATCGTTGCCAAACGTAGCGGAATCGGCCACAACCGAGTCGGTAATGGCGGCAGCCTCGGCATATCGCTTCTGCTTTCGGTATTGATTGGCCACCCACACAACGAACGGACCATCCAGCTCCTTCATTCGAGCGCTAAAGGTGTTCGCACCCTCGGAGAAAAGCTTCCAAGCCCGCACCTCCGAGCCACCCGCTAGGGCTTTTGAGGCCTCGACGAGCGCATCCGGCACTGCCTCCTGAGCGTGACTGCCGGGCATCGCCGAAAAAAACATAAAGGCAAATACAAGGTGTTTCAGTTCTGTTTTCATCTCAGTATCCTCATCTCCTGTTGAACGCAGTGTCTATACGTGATACACAACACCGCATGAAAGTCCGTTGTCCATTCTGCCGCTCGGTCTTTACTCCCCAGTCTCGTCCGCAGTGTCCGGTATGCGGTAAAAACGTGCTCATGCCCGGCTTCTATGGGCCCGGCGGCGACTCGACCCACGCTGACACCCGCACCCACGGGGCTCACCCTTTTCCTCGCCGCGAGCCGCGAAGCTCCGTCGTTCCCCGCATCCTGCGAAGACCGTTTTCACTCTTCGTCTCCGTCGCCATACTGTTATGCGTCGGTCTTGCCCTCGTGCGCCAGACAAAACACCCGCCAAAGGACAGCGTTGCCCTCGAGCAGCTGGCCCGTGACAATCTCGCCACACTGCGCACTGCCATGAACCGCCTACAGCGCGACTGCTCCCGCCTGCCCTCGCTCCGTGACGGCCTTGTCTCCCTCATCCACGACCCAGGACTCCCCGGATGGCGCGGTCCCTATATCCTAACCTTGAAACCCGATCCATGGCGGCACCCGTTTGCCTGCCGTGATAACGGCCACGGTTGGGTCCTTTTCTCACTCGGTCCGGATGGTATTCCTGACACATCCGACGACATCTACCCCATTTCTCAAGGTGCCCCCGGTTTCGACACCGGAAAGACTCTCGTCGTCCCGGTCAACCTCCCAGACAACGGCGCGCACTCAAAATTCCACGACACCGTATACCATCCGTAGGGCGCCGACACCGCCACCCCGCGACTCAAATCCTCTGCAGCATAGGAGGTGCTTGCGATCGGGTCCTCGAGATAGGGTCGCACCTTCACGTCTACAAGGGCCTCTTCCGGCAGCGAGCGGATTGTGGCGTTCAACGTTCCCGTCAACACAATGCGGGCATCTTCGCCCACCGCCTGCGCACGCGGCTGCACGCTATAACTCAGGTTCTCCCACGGTGCCACAGGAGCGCCCAGTTTATTCCACTCCGTGACCACGGCAAGGTTACGGTTCACCATAATATCGAGCGGAAAGTCGGACTGCCCCACTATGTCGAAGCGGTTTCCAAAGGCCAGGTTGGCCGTACCACTGAACCCAACAACGTCACGTTGCTCTGATGTCACAGTGGTGGTTTTGCCTGTTGCGTAGTTGACCCTGCTGTGCGTACCGCCGCCAACCGTCCGCTTCGTTGTGGCTACCATCCACGCCACACGTGAAACTTCATCCTCGTACTCGACCCGCAGATCAAGAGGCCCGAAACTAGAACCCTCTGCACGGGTTAGGACGACCGGGCGGCCGTACCGAGCATCGTCGGGGATCCAGGCATAAACTCGCGCGTAACCAGCAGCTAGATTGCCGTCAAAGAGGAGATATGCAACACGTGATTTCCAAGGGTCAAGCGCCAGCGCGGCATAACGCGGTTGCGAACCAGCACTCAAGGCGACCTCCGGGAATGCCTTGGGCTTGGCAGCCTGCACGCGATACAACGGCATAAACATCAGGCCTACCATCGCCGCATAGGCGGCCATGCAGCAGCGGCGGCGTACGAAACACGCTCTGTCGTGGGCTCGACTTCTCATCACTCTCCAAACTCAATCACAATATCATCCTCTTCTTCCAAGTCAAGATCCGCTGTCAGGATCTTGGTCTTAATGGGCTTAAACGTCGGCAGGAAACGATAGTATACCTCAAGCATGAGCGTACTCAACGTGGTCGCGTAGACCGGCCCATAGGCGGTCTCAGCGCTGCCGGGGGGCGGGCACCATGACCCATCTTTGTTCTGCATCGACACCAGCGGGACGGCATATTCCTTGTTCCACGTTACCCATGACTTCCCCCCCTGGTGAAAGCGAGCCTGCGTGACGTAGTACCACCCGTAGAGCGGCCACTTGCCGACCCCCCTCGCACCCGCCGCCCCGGGAGTCCATCGAAAATGCAGGTTTTGCAGAGCATCAATCCCGGCACGGGCCTCAGCATCCACGGCGTGGCCGGCCAATTGCATACAGAGCACACCCACCCCGGTCATGACATTGTCATACGGGTGTGCGACCCGTGTACCATATTTGAACATGCCAGTGCCGGTCATGTCACAGGCACTCTTGAGCCCGCGGACCCCGTTGTCGAGCGCAGTCTTCAAACCCCGGTTTTTGGCATCAGCCATCACCGAAGCCTTCAACGCCTGGATATGCCAGCCCGAGAGCGATACGTCGATGTGCGCCTCCGGGCCGTGCACATAGTCGTAGTCCCAGCTACCGGCCTCATGCTGGCCGTCGATGATGATCTGCGTTGCATCCTCCATCGGGTAGCGCAAGAACGGGATGCGTGTGAGCCCGTAAGCCTCGCTAATCGCATAGGTCCCGATGGCATGCTCATAGACCCCTATCTGTGAGCGCAAGCCGCCTCCGCCACCCACAAACTTGCCGCCTTTCTGGCTCTTCAGCAGGAACTGCAGACCTTTCTTGATGGCCATCCCGTACTCGGCGGATGCCGTGGTCTCCCCGTGTGCAAAGAAGGTCAGCAAGGCCAGTCCTGTCATCGCCACCCTGTAGCTAGGGCCCCATGAACCGTCTGGGTACTGGTGATTGCTGAGCCACTCCAAAGCCTTCTTGACGGCGTACTCGGTGCGCTCCCCTTTTCCACCAGAATACTTGCCCAGAGCCGCCTCGCGTCCTCCCGCACTCCGGCTCGCGTAGAGGCCGCGGAATTTCAGAGGCGATACAGCCTCCATAACATCAAACTGAGAGAGATCGACCGCATCCATCGTGCTCGGGGTGACCGCATCGACCTGCGGGGGTTCCTGGTCGAGCGATACGGTGGGCGGCGCCACCGTTTCGACAACGGTCGGAATATCATCGAGCTTGTCGAGTTCCTGTTCAAGGTCATCGAGTTCGTCGAACGTCTCAATCTCCCGGATCACGACTTCGACCTCGGATGCCAACTCGTGCTTGCTTACGGTCATGTATCTGAGCAGGAGCAGGAAGAGCACGATATGCAAGATGATCGCACCGGTGGGACCCCATACATTATCAAGTAGTCGTTTAGTGTGCCACTGCATAGTGAGATCAGTTCATACTGGTGATAGAAAGATTAGAGAGCCCCGCGCTGGAACAGACATTCAACACGTCGATTAACTTGTCATGCTTTGAGTCTCTCGCGCAAGAAATAACGACGGTTTGCGTCTTGCTGATAGCCCCCAGCTTTCCCAGAATTTGCACCAAGCTGGACATGTCAAGCGAACGGTCGTTCATGAGCAAAGCACCCTTGAAAATCTGGATTCGGATCATGCGCGGCGGAGTGGTGCTCTCCGCCGGCGCAGCAGCGGCCGAGGGACGGAAGACGTCCAGATGCGCAGAAACATTGACCGGCTTGATCGTGATAATGAAGTAGATCAGGAGCTGAAAGACCACATCGATCATCGGTGTCATCGGGACTTCGACATTCACGGCTTCCTGTGTTTTTTTGCGTCTAAAACCCATAGTGTCCTAACCGTTATCTATCTTTGCGGCGGCTTCTTTCGTCGCAATGAACGACACGCGCCAGATCCCCGCCCTACCGCAGGCATCCAACAAGGCGCGAATATGGTCGTGCTCCACGTTTCGGTCTCCCCGGATGTGCACCGGAGTCGACGCTCCGTACTGCGCCACCGCCTGTCTGAGCACCGCCGTCAAGGTCGCCAGCGACAGTCCCGTACGCGAGATCGACACGCGCCCCTTCGGATCCACGTCCACCGTGATCGTGCGCGGGTCCTTCTGCTCAACGGCGGGACCGTCGGGCGCGAAGGCCAGCATGATACGCGTGTCAAACGTGTCCGAGTCCAGCTTGGTCGTCACTACAAAGAAGATGATGAGCTGGAACACGATGTCGATCATCGGCGTCATGTTCACTCCCACTTCTTCCTGAGATCGCCTCGCCCTTGACATAGCTACTCTTCCACCACTTCCACGTTCCGCAATACCTTCACAAGGTCGATCGTCGTGATAACCATATTCAGGATGACGTTATTGGCCTGATTGCGGAAGAAATAGTAGCACGCCACGGCCGGCACGGCTATGGAGAGGCCTGCCATGGTCGTGTACAGGGCCTGGGAGATGTTGATCGCCAACATGGCCTGCTGCGCGGCGCCAGCGCTTTGCGTCCCCAGTGTGGCGAACGCAAAGATCATGCCCTGCACGGTGCCCATCAACCCGAGCATCGGAGCCATGTTTGACACCACCGACAGGTACGTGACCTTCTGTAGTAACCTTTCGCTCTCGACATCCGCCGTGGCATTGATGGCCTCTTGGATGACATCAAAGCCCTCCTCAACATTAGAGAACCCAGCCATCAGGATGTTGGCCATCACGCCCGGCTGTTTGCGACAGCATGCCATGGCAGCCGGCAAATCCCCAATGGCCATGGCGTCCTGTACGCCCTTGACCAGCTCAGGTGGCATGATCTTCTTCTGGCGGATCTTGACGGCAGAGTCGATGATGAAATACATGCCAGCCACCGAGGTCAGCAGCAATGAAAGCCACAAAGCCACGCCGACCGGGCCGCCGCCGATAACAATGCTTAAGAACCCTCCGTTGTCTTGCGACTCGGTCACATCTACACCCTCCGGAGCAATGTCAGTGGCTTCTGTACCCTCCTGCGCCCTAGCCGTCAAGACCCCTAGACCGATCACCGCCACCATCACCCACACTGCAAGCTTGAGCCATGTCTTCTTCATACCGATTTCCTTATCCCGAGGCGGTTTCCGCCCGATTACTGCGCACGTCTCTTATAGGTCTCTGAACGTGAATCCTTGAGTATAGCAAGGCACTCAGCCGTCATCAATAGCGAATCTTTTTGAACCGCCTTCTCTTCCTCAAACAACTCGGCCGTCCGCATGAAATCCATCAGAGCCAAGCGCGTCTCGCCCTTCGCCAACAGACGCCGTCCCCGGATCATCTGCGCCTGTGCAGCCGCGGGCCGGGGTCCTTCACGAATCGTCTCATCAAGCAAGGGTAGGAGAGTTGCGTCATCGTGCGCCCCGACCAGCGCCTTCACGTATCGCACCATCACGTCCGCTTCCTTTCGGGCGGGGGGATCGACGACCAACAGCTTCCCGTATGTCGAGGCCGCCCTGTCAAAGTTCCCCAGGTTCAACTGCGCTCGACCCAGCAGACGCAGGGCCTTCTTGTCCCACTCCAGAAACGCACACTCGGCGGCAGTTTTGCGCAATATAGCGACGGCGGAGCGGTCATCGCCCCTCTGCATCATCTGAATGGCCCGTGGAATGTCGGGAGGCTCATCCATGACCACACGCGTGCCCGGTTCAAATTTCAAGACGCCGGCGGCAACCGTCAGATGAATCTGACCGTTCTCGTCGGCCGTGACATGCTTCCCTTCCACACGCTTTCCTGAGGAGAGCACAACATAGGGGGCGGCCGCCCATAGCAAAGGCAGACTTAAGTACGGGAGCGCAACCACCAGACACACAGCGATCACGCGATGACGCCCGCGTGAGTGGGAGTGGAAATGTGCATCGGTAGGGCGCGGGATCATAGGCTATCCACCTCCTGCTCTGAATCTGTTGACCGGTTGATCCGAATCGTAGTCCGTAGCTTCAACACAGCGGCACTGTTGCGACCGCTCTTGAATCGCGTCAAGTACTGATCGACAGCCTGAGCCGCCGCCTCCCATTGCTCACCATCAACCAGAAGAGCCACGCTCAAGGCCAGAGCCTCCTCGTAGGCCGCGCGACCGCCGGGATCGTCGGGGTCGCTGAGCAGCACGATCCGCTGACAGGAGGCGAGGGCATCCGCAGTTTCGCCGGATGCCGCTTGGACGCGCGCCAGCTCAACCGTCGCTTCGCTTATCAGGTACGGATCGGACGCGCGCTCGAAGACCTCACGGAGCACCTGTGTCGCCTCCGTGGTCCGGCCCAAAAGTCGGTAAGCGCGCCCCAGCAGGAAGCGGGCCCGGTAGAAAAACCCAGACTTCGGGTAGCCCTGAATCAACCGGTCTAGGCAGGTCACGGCCTTCTCGTACTCCCCCGTGTCGCAATAGGCGGCTCCAAGGCCAAGCAGAGCCCGCTGGTCAAGTTCAGGCTGCGCCTCTGCATCCAAGCTCCCATGTCCGGCCTGCAGCGCTTCGACCGCAATCGCAACACGTCCCTTGTCATACAGCAGTAGGCCTATCTTCACTAGGTCGGTCGCGGGGGGGCGGGGCGATTCCTTGAGCATGCCGCTCGCGAGAACTTCAGCCTTCAGAACCTGGCCCACGTCGATCAAGCTACGGACCATCGCGAACTTTGCCCCGCGTCCAGCGTCGGATTTGGGGTACTCCGTCGCCAGCCGGACATAGGCCGCAGATGCCTTATCGGAAGCCCCCTCCGCAAGCAGCAGGGCGCCCATGCTGCTGAGTGCCGTCGGCGCCAGTGACGAATCGGGAAACTGCTTCACAAAACCCTCGTAGAGCTTCACAGCCGCTTTACGGTAGACCGATACGCGGTCGGCCGGTTTCTCTAGCCGGCCAAGACAGTAGGCCTTGAAGAAGATCGATTGCTCGAGAATCACTCGGAAGGTGTCGCGCTGCTCGGCGAACGTGTAGACCGTGTTCTTCTCCTGAAGCCACTGCGTTAGCTCGTGGTAGTCGCGCACGGCGTCAGCAAAGCGCTTCTGCTGGCGTCGCGAATCCGCTAGACACAGCTTCGCTTCCGCGCGCACCTTCCCCTCGGGTGCCTGCTCAATGACGGTCTGGAATCCCACGGCCGCCGCGGCAAAGTCCCCGCCCAGATATTGGCTCCATGCCATGCGATTCAGCGCCTTCAGATAGTAGCCGCACTGCGGGTATCGGCTTGTCAGACGTTCATAGTAAACGACGGCACCAGGGTAGTCCTTCACCTTCCAGCGTTGCTCACCCAGCATGTAGAGGATTGTCGGTGCCGAGGCGTGCTCGGGGAAATGGTCCAGATAGAGTTCGTAGAGCAGCGTGTATATCCCGCGGTTCTCTTTCTCGAAATAGTGGCGCCCCATCCGCAACAGGCCCTGCGCGGCCTGCGCATGGCCGGCGAAACGCTCGGCGAGGTAGCGTGCGACCATCTCGACCCACAGCGAGTCTTCAAGCCCAGCGTGGCTTTCCAGTAGGCCGACCAAGGCCACTACCGATTCATCCCCATCCGGGTATGCGTTCAGACCCTTGAGATACGCCTCCGAAGCCTTGGCATATTGCTTCCGCGCCAGCAGGTCATGACCTTCGCTCATATGCACCAGTCCGATGCGCTTCTGACCTCCGCTGGAGGTCTTAATCGTGACCTCTTTGCCGGTCAGCGCTTTCAGGCGGTCCTTCAGTTGCGTGACCTGCTTGCTGGCATCTTCGCTCCAGTGACACCCGGGATACCCTGCAAACACGTTGTAGAATTGCCGCAGGGCACTCATGCTTTGCTTCACAGCCTGCTCGTGGCGCAGCGCATCCGCCGCCAGGAGTCCAGAGCCGCGCTGTATGTGGCGACGCCCCTCGAACGTCGCGCCCAGCGCAAGCTCCGGCGAAGGCGTCACCCCATCGTTTGCCGAAAACGCGGCCAGGGCGGATTGCAGGGCAGCCACGCGGGCCTTGAGCGCGCCGAGGGCCGCGGCGGAATTTGCGGTCCATGCGCCATCGGCCCCGGCCTGCAACAACGGCTCGAACTCAGCCAGCAGGACGCGCATGTCGCGGATCGGTTGCTGGCGTTCGTCCGGCGTCCCGTAGACCATATGCTTCGCCACCTCGGCACGATTGGCAAGTGACTGATCACGCTTATGAACCTTTATAAGCAGCGCCCAGACCTGCTCGGCTTCATCCACAGCCTGTGCGTAGTTGCGCAACGCTTCCGCTTCACGGTCGACAGCAGGCCCCAACAGCAGATCGGCTTCCTGCACGTGGAGCTGCCCCAGCAGCGACCTCGCCCCCGCATAGGGGCTTTCAGAGAGCGGGATGTCAGCCTGTTCTAGAGCCTCATCGAGTTTTTTCAGCATCTTCAAATTTCCACTCAACGTGCGCATAGCGTCGTCGCGGCTGCCGCGCTGCAGCTGGAGCTCCGCCAGGCAGGTCACAGCACGGCCAAACCACAGGTCCATTCCTCCCCAGATAACCGCGTTGCAATTCGTCTCGGCTTGGGCAAGGAGCGCCGACACATCCTTGGCGCCCGGTGACAGCCGTGCCGCGCGCAGCAAAATCTCCGACTGCTCTAGGCGAACCTGACGCAACATATCGGGCTCATCCAGCACTTGGATGAGCAACCCATAAATGGCGGCGGCAGCGCGCAAATCACCCTCCTTATTGAGCATCTGGGCAAACTTGTTGGCAGCTTCGCTGTAGAAGCGCCGCAAATCCGGATCCTCGGGAATCTTGCCCTCGTATCGCTTGAAGAAGCGCTGGTAGAGCTCGGCGGAGAGGTCCGGTTTACCCAGTTGGTAGTAGCCATCGGCCAATGCCAGTTGTACCGCATAGGTCTTCGGGCTGTCTGCGGGCATCTGCCGCAGCAAAACCTCGGCCTCGGCCATGCGGCGCGCTCCAATAAGGGCCTCGGCTCTCACCACATTGGCACGATCCTTCAGCTCCGGATGCTGCGTCACAATGCGCTCAGCCGCCATCACCGCATAGTCCGGCACCCCCATTCCGAGCAGGGCCTGAGCATACGTAAATTCCTGCTCGATGATCTCACCGTCCGTTACCGCGCCGACCGACACCGGCAACAGGATCGCCCCCCCCACCATCGCAAGGAGCGAACACCAGACAAGCCAAAAACATCGATAGGTGTTGATTGACATCATACGTGAAACACTTCACTTAAGGAATCGCAACTTTGACACAGCTCAGCAACCTTACGGCGCGGGCACGCTTTCGTCAAGGTCTGCGCCAAAATACCAGCAATTCTCATTATGACCTTTTTACCTCAACTGTGGAGCTATGTTAGTGCATCTCCCTGATGATTGCAAGAGGTCAATGTGTTTTTTAGTTTTTTTCTTTGGTTGCCGGAAGATGTCGCATAC
>Ga0307929_1000637_pt1 | contig 32695 bp, 34 predicted proteins | sample AceLakmetage1330_FD_203160 | JGI IMG/M metagenome (GOLD analysis project Ga0307929, IMG submission 203160) | Saline water microbial communities from Ace Lake, Antarctica - #1330 | ecosystem: Environmental > Aquatic > Non-marine Saline and Alkaline > Saline | place: Antarctica: Ace Lake...
GCGTTAAGATATCATGCTTGGAGTTTTCTTTTTTTATACTGAAAATGATCTTGTTATATTTATCTACAGACCAGGTGCCAGTTAAGGCTAGTATTTGTTTTTCTTCTAGTTCTTCATCGTTGTATTTTGATATTTTGAAGTTTAAGGAGTTTTTGTCTGTACTAGAGATTCGACCAGCAAGTAGTATCTTTTTGCCGGATTTGGTGTCGTTGGTGGCTTTGATGGTTAGGCGTAGATCGTGGTTGTCGGTTAATGTCCAATGGCCTGATTGGGATATTTTGTCGTTTATTACTAGGTTGTTGTTTGGATCGAGGCGGAGTTTGTGTTTGTGGGTTGGTGTCATGGTTTAATTATAATGTATTTATGCTACTTTTCAAAAAGTAGCGCAAAACTTTCGACACGAAGCTTCTCACGGTCTTAGGGGAAATGTTGTTTGGGAATAACGAAAATTATTTAAATAATTTAAAAAGTTCTTCTGCTATTTCTAGGCTTTGTTCTGCATCATTTTTTGTGAGCCTATCAGCTTTTGGATATCTAGTATTGTTATAGAATTCCATTAGGTCACTAATTTTTCTTAAAAGGTCTTCGGTTATGAATGAACTATTGTTTGTTTTTGATGCAAGGATCATTAAATCATGTGTGAATGGGAACTCTATCTCCTTGATAATTAGCCACCTTTTTATGATCTTTTCAATTGATTGATGTGAATGGTAAATAGAAATATGCCATTTATCAAAGTTTTGTAATAATAGCTTTGCTGCTTCGAGGTCTGATTCAGCATAGAAAAGCCATTCAGATGGTGCAAATTTATCCATTTTTAGACTTTTTTTCCTTTAGTAGCAATCTCGTAATAGATTGTGCCAAATTCATTTTTTTTATTTTCCATATCAGTCTTTTTTATATAGGTTAGGTCAATTGGAAAATAGTTTGAAAAAAGTTGTTTTCTTATTTGAAAAGATTCTTCCATTTTATTATCTAAGTTTTCTTTTATTACAGCGATATCAAGGTCGCTATTTTCTTTTTGAGTTCCGTTAGCATAAGACCCGAAAATATAAAGTTCATCTGGTTGAGAGATTTTTTTTATTAAGCTTATTATTTCGTATAGACGTTGTTCGTTTACCATAATGTTAGTTTAACATAGTTGGATAGTTTTTCTCTATTGTTTTAGATATGTGGTTGTTGGTTAATGTCATATATTAATTATAATGTATTTATGTTCTTTTTGCTTGTTCAAAAAGAACGAAAAAAACAAGACTTTGCAAAACTCTAGCTTATTAAGTGTAATAAATAAGTCTTACTTGTTAAATTGATAGGACGAATGAAGCTCCTCGCCACTGAAGTGGACGGAGAGTGCCCGTGCGACATTATTTAAACACTTAATACAGCTATCAAACAGTTGCAAAGCCAATTAAATTAGTAATATTAGGGGGTAATACTTTTAAAACTGCCACTTTAATCCTACTTCTAGTTTGGATTCTTCGATAGTTTGTTTGTATTGGATGTAAGTATCTAGATCGTCATAAAGCCAGTTCTTTTCTATCTTTATTTCAAACCCGTTTGAAAGCTTTAGGCTAATCTCGCTATCGTTTGATAGTTTATATTCAGCACCAATCGAAAGTGGGCTTGTTTCGGTTTCCGAGTAATCTATATCGAAGAAGATGGTCATATCGCCAGCGGCACGCCATTGGCCGCTTATAATAAGGTTGCTCTCTTCAACACCGATTGTTATTTTGTATTTGATTCTATTTTTCTCTAGAGTAGCGGCACCTACCTTAAAGCTAATGCCAGTGTTGTTGTCTGTTTCAAACTGGTAGTAGAGTCTGCTGTTTTTTAGTATCTTCCAATAGCCTTTGAATGTTACTTCATGGGTTTCTCTCTTTTTGAAAACTAGATTAGCTTTCTCATATACATAAACAATTCGGTGGTGTTTGTTGAGTATCCATTTGTTGTTTAGCGTTAAGATATCATGCTTGGAGTTTTCTTTTTTTATACTGAAAATGATCTTGTTATATTTATCTACAGACCAGGTGCCAGTTAAGGCTAGTATTTGTTTTTCTTCTAGTTCTTCATCGTTGTATTTGGAGATTTTGAAGTTTAAGGAGTTTTTCTGGGGATCAGATATTACACCAGTAAGCATTATCTTTTTGCCTGATTTGGTATCGTTGGTGGCTTTGAGGTTGAGGCATAAATCGTGGTTGTCGGTTAATGTCCAATATCCTGATTGGGATATTTTGTCGTTTATTACTAGGTTGTTATTTGGATCGAGGCGGAGTTTGTGTTTGTGGGTTGGTGTCATGGTTTAATTATAATGTATTTATGTTCTTTTTACTTGTACCTTCGACATTTAATGTCTAGGGATAGTCACTAAACTCATACTTCGTTAAATGGAGCTATGCAAATAGTTGTTCGGTCAGGAAATAGATTAATAGATATTGGGGAATTAGTTTTATTTTGGTAATATATTAGTAGTTCAGCGTAAATTAAATCACTTTCTAATAAATTCTTTATTGTATATTTATTAAAGAAAACAATTTCTTTTGATAATCAATATTAATACAAATTAACGCTATTTTTAGCTTCTACATAGAATACTACAGGTTTGGTTATTCCCTTTGCTTTTGCAATTTTTAATACTTTTTTAGGGTTTTTGCTATAACTAACGACATCTACACTACTAAATGACTTTGTAGCTACATATTTTCCTTGATATTTTTCAGTTTCATTTATTGTTTCATAAGGTGTCATGTTTTGCTCCTTACTAAGTATATTGATTTTTTTTTAAGTAATTTCACCATAATTATTGTAGTTTTTTCTTCTTTTCAGTGATATCAAGATAATTTTCGTTTGTACTTATTTTGTTGCCAGTCTTTTTTTCTAAGGCTCTTTTTGCATCTCCTGCAATTTTGCCACCATCCTTTGCATCTTTCTTAAGCTTATTAAAACCTTGAGAATTATCTGTTTGAGTTATTTCGGTTGTTGCTCTTTCACCAAGCATAGAAAAAATAAGTTCAAGATCAGTCATATGATCTCTTAGATTTTCTTTTTTTAATTTTTTCAACTCTTTATATTTACTCGGAGTCATACCAAAAGTTGCTTTACTTATTTCAGCTGTTAAAATTGAATAATTTTGTTGATCTTTTACACCACGATTGCTCCACTCATCTGTAAGTTCTTCACGGATAGCGATACCTCTCATTCGTTTTTCAATCCAATTGGAGCTATAACCTTTTTCCTTATATAAAGCTCTTGTACGTTGAGTTGCTAGTTCAGGATCTTCAATTTCCTGTATTCTTTCGTAGCCTATTTTTGCTAGCCAACGTTTAAATGGTTCTGCTTTTGGTGAAGGGATTGATTGAATAATTCGAAAAATACCCTCTGTGTTTGCACAATCTGTTTTATATTTTTTCCCATCGATTGCTTCCAATTTAAGTCCGTGACAATTTGTCACGACCTCACTGCTGCTTGCATTTAATCGTTGTTTTAATTTTCTCCAATATGCGCCAGCATTAGGGCTATCTGTTAATATCTCACAAACATCTATAACCGAAAACCACCACTCATTATTATGTATAGTTTTTCTAATTTTTTCTTGTTGGAAAATTGCTATTTTATTATTTGTATCCATTATTTGCCCACACTTTTCTCAACAATTTCAACAATTGTGTTAGCTATTGTTTGATGGCCAAAATGGTTATCTTTTGTCTTAACTAAGGGTTTGTCTGATAAGAATCTCATACTATTATTATACGTTATTTTGAGTTATCTCGAAATAACAAACAGCCACTATCCTTTAATCCCCCTTTTTTTATATAGGATAAGCCTCATGTTTAAATTCATTCTGTTTTGGCTTTGTAATAAGGCTCCCTCGACATCTGGGTCTAGGCGGAGTTTGTGGTTATGGGTGGTCCTCTAACATTTCAGAGAAAACTTACCCCCTATGTTATTCTTAAATATAAGGAGTAATTATTATGATTGATAAAGAACTATATAAAAAGTTATTAAAACCACCTGTTGCTCGAGCAGCATACAGTGACCGTACTGCTTGGCTAATGGCAGAACTAGCAAGGATTGCTTATATTGAATTTGATTCCGAAGAATTTATTTCAGAAATAGAAAAACTTGAACTTACATTAATTAAAACCTTTGATAAAGGAGATACTCAGGCCTACATAGTAAAAAGAGAATCAGAGAAGTTAGCAATACTCTCTTTTCGTGGAACTGAATTAACCTGTAAAGACATATTAGCTGACATGAAATTCAAATTTCGAGATGTTAATGGTGTAAAAATACATACTGGGTTTTATGATGCTTATATGGAAATTGCAAGTAGCATTAAGGATGAAATTAGCAAACTATCAGAATATAAATTATATATTACAGGACATTCATTAGGCGGTGCATTGGCGTTAGTTGCTACTAAATCGCTAAGCGCTGACAATATTGCTGCTTGTTATACCTATGGGAGCCCAAGAGTTGGAAAAAGCGAATTTGGGGATAGTATAAAAACACCTATATATAGGATAGTAAATAATTCAGACATAGTACCAAGATTGCCTTTCTTTTTTATTAATGGATATTCTCATCATGGAGATATGAGGCACCTTACTATCTGCAACAAGGAATACACTAACCTAAGGTTATTATCTAACCCAGGTGTATTCAAAAGACTTTCAAGACAACTAAGAACTCTAACTTCTGATTGGAAAGCATTTATAAGCAATCATTCAAAACAAGAATATTGCGACAAGCTTAAACATTACGCTATTAGTAGATTAGATAAGTGATTTAATTGGGGAGCTGAAAGGCGCCTCTATATATATAGGATAACGTCAGATATTCAAATATTTAAATTTACTCTTTTTGGCTTTGAAATAAGGCTCCCTCGCTATGTGGGTCAAGGCGGAGCTTGTGTTTATGGGTAGTTATTGTTTAATTATAATATGTTTTTATTTTAACATCTATTGGTTTATCAATAGATTCCTTTTCTTCAATTTTAGGTATACGATCAGAAATTTTCATAGATAACTGCTCTTTGTCAGTCTCATAAGCTCCTTCTCCTTTATTTATTCCCCTCTTTGCAATTTGATAAGCAATCCATGTGATTTGTGGAGAGTATTGATTCAATTGATTTTTTTGAAAAGAAAAATGTTTTAATTTCTCTGTAAGTAAGGCTTCAGAGTCTCCTTGCCAGCAATTTATGGTCCTAAATATCCTTACATCATTTAATAATGCATCATAGCTATTTCCAGCGTTTAAATGGGTACTAGCTCTCTCATTTGGATTTAAAAAAGTAATAATTGCTGAAAGAATTGCCACTATAAAGGAAAAAATAGCTGCAAGTAATGAGAAGTCTTTAATAAAAGTACTACCAGCGCCTACTGATAAAATCACCATGGGGATGCCAATAATTAAATGAAAATTTGTCCAAATATGAGCTGCTACAAAGTGACCTTTAGATGAATATAAACAGGCTTCTTCTATTCGAGAACCTTCTTTTATTATTTCAATAAATGCTTTTGATTCAGCTGCTTCATTTGTTTCCATGATTCACCTCCAACAATTTTTACCCATAAGATGGGAAATAGTTTCCAAAAATTTCTTTCCACTTGATAAAAGAATCTCTTGTATAACCTCTACGCTCGTAGTCTTCTGCATTTATAGCAGACTCATAGGCAGATTGTATTAACGATACTGCTTTGTTAATTTTATTTTGGGTATTAATATACGATCCAACATCTCCTGCATAACCAGCAGGATCAGGATTTTTATTAGTAATTTTTTCTCGTGCTTTATCTATAAAAAACCTAAATCCGGAAGGGAAATCTGAAATTGTTACATCTTTCAATATATCTAGTGCTAGAACTTCTAAATGAAAGGACTGAAAAAACCCGCCTTTGTTTTTATTCCAACTTTTAATCATTTTTATTAAAGGAATGAACTTCCCGTCATGCAAAGAATTTGCTGAGCTAACTAATTCAACATGTTTTTTAGGATTTGTTGCTATCCATGACTGATGGATTGAATTTGGAATCAGAAAACCACCACCTTCTCGGTAAAAAGAAGGCACTACATCTACTTTGAAATCAGTAAATACTATAGTAACTGCTTGTCCGTTTCTGCTAATACTTGGCGTTTTTGTATAAGTCTTCTTTAAAGTTCTCTTTACTAAGTCTAGCAGCCCTGCTTGGCCATTATTTTGACCATTATATTTGTAAAAGTCAGTAGAGCTTAAAACTATAAACATATCGATATCTGCATCTCCTAGTGGAGCGATCATAGTTTTTCTTGAATATGATCCTGTTAGAAAAGAATCTAAAACATTCAGTCCACTATCAAGCACTTCTCTAACATTTTTCTGTCTTGTTGAAACAGTCTGTGTCTGCAATCCGGTAATTTCAAGATTGGTTTTTAATGTATTGAATGCTTGAGTAATCGTTGTTGTCATATCTAATCTTACCCCGCCTTTAATCCCTTATCTAACAAATCATAAATAATATGTGCAAAAGATTTCTTAACTCTTTCATCACTAAGTACTTGAGTAGCTAAGTTTTGATGAACATCTAGACTATCAATAACTGCATCATTAATAGCATCATTAAAGCTTCCCATCATTGCATGTTCTTTAGTATTATTTTTAACTTGCTCAACAACGGTATTATTTTCCATAACTTTATCCCTAATTGTTCTTGCATAGTTCAACATATCTTCATCAGTTAACTCTCCTGAAAACATAGCATTCATCACCTCAAGAATTTCAGTTAAGAACTCCTTCTTAGGGTCTCTAGCTATTCCACCACCAGGACTACCAGGCACTACAGCAATATCACCCTCTAATTTAATATCCTGTGCTTTTTGTTTATTTAGTTTGTAGCGAGTAAGCTCTATACTTGAAATATCTATAGGGTCTTTTTCTTCTGTTGTCTTTAAGTTTGGAATTAATCCTTTAACAAATGCCCATAATTTTTCTAGGTCTTCATCCCCATAATCTACTATCTGAGATAAAAACTCGTACATTCTAATAAATGTAATTAAATCTTTTTTGAACAACAACAACTCATCTTTATCTTCATTAGCTTCTTTTAAGTCTCTTTCACAATTAGTTATAGCTTTCTCATCACCACTAACCTTCATTCTTTTCAACTCAACCTGAATTGCTTTAATTCTAGTCAAAACATCTTTGTATCGCCCCTTATATCGATCAGCAGCAGGCTTAAGCGCACTACTCATAGATGCTTGTGTGCCTTTAGGACTAAAAAAGGCTTCTGCATAATTTTCAACTTCTGTATTAGTAAATATCGAACTGTCTTCTATTTTAGTCTGCAAATCATAGATAATATTAGGGTCACTTACATCTTCTAGCTCAGTTGTTTTGTAATAAGGTTCAAAAGATTCTTTTATCTCTTCTATATCATTAACAAAATCCAAAATAAAAGTCTGATTCTTCCCTGGGTAAATCCTATTCAGCCTTGATAAAGTCTGTACACAATCAACACCACCTAACTTCTTATCAACATACATAGCACAGAGTTTAGGTTGGTCGAACCCAGTTTGGAATTTATTCGCAACTAACATTACTTGATAGTCATCACTATCAAATGCTTTGCGCATGTCTCTACCTTTAAGCGCAGGGTTCATATTATGTTCGGTATATTCCTTGCTTAACCCTTCAATATCGTCCATTATCTTTCCTGAGAAAGCTACCATAGCTTCTATATTCTCAAGGTTATTTTCTTTAATATACTTATCAAATGCTAGTTTGTATCTAACTGCTGATTTTCGACTAGAAGTAACCACCATTGCTTTTGCCTGTCCATCTAGCATTGAGCTAATGTATCTATTAAAGTGGTCAATAATTATCTGAACTTTCTGAGAGATATTATAAGGGTGAATATTCAGCCATTGAGCTATCTTAGCTTTAGCTCTCTTGGACTCAACTTCTTCGTCACTATTAGGATTACTATGCTCAAGCTTATAGTACATCTTATATGTGGTATAGCCCTTAAGAACATCAAGTATAAAGCCTTCGTCTATTGCCTGTCTCATTGTATAAAGGTGAAAAGCCCTTGGTTTATTATCTACAGCTGGTGGTCTTGTAGCATCTGGCAAAGTCCCAAACATTTCTATAGTCTTAGGCTTTGGAGTAGCCGTAAAAGCATAGAAGCTTAGATTATCATTATTTGCTCTAGCTTCTAATGAGGCAACAATAACATCTTCTGCTGTTATTTCTTCACCTTCTTCAATCTGTTCAGCTGTTAATACTTCTTTGAGTTTCTTAGCTGTAGACCCACTTTGAGATGAATGTGCTTCATCAGCAATAATTGCATATGTATTTTCTTTCAAAGTAGTTCTTTCTTGGATAGCATCAAGGACAAAAGGAAATGTCTGTATTGTCGTTATAATTATCTTAGCTCCACGCTCTAAAGCATCTGCTAATTGTTCCGACTTAGATTCATTAGTTCCTTCTCTACTGATACCAACAACAACACCTTCTTTATGCTCAAAGCTTGAGATAGTTTCCTGAAGCTGATTATCCAAAACAGTTCTATCAGTAATAACGATAACTGAATTAAAAATAACATCACCTTGATTATTATGCAGAGATGATAGTTGGTGAGCCAACCATGCTATTGAGTTTGACTTACCGCTACCTGCTGAATGCTGAATTAAATAATTTCTTCCTGCCCCTTTTTTACTATCAGCTAATAGTTCTCTAACTACATCTAACTGTTGGTACCTAGGAAAGATCATTGTTTCGCTCTTATATTTTCTGCCTTTGAAATCTTCTTTCTCTTTCACTTCAAGATGAATGTATCTAGATAAGATATTCATCAAAGTATCTTTCTGGAAAATATCTTCCCAAAGATATGATGTTGCATATCCTTTATCATTTGGGGGGTTCCCAGCACTACCATCTGCTTGTCCTTTATTAAATGGCAAGAAAAACGTCTTTGTCCCTGCTAGTTTTGTTGTCATATATACTTCATCTGTACTTACAGCAAAATGAACCAATGCTCTTTTCTTAAACTCAAGAAGAGGTTCTCCTTTAGGTGCTCTATCATACTTATATTGCTTAATAGCGTCTTGTACATTCTGAGTAAAATCTGTCTTTAGCTCTAAAGTTGCAATTGGTAGTCCATTTAAAAACAAGACTATATCTATGGAGTTCTGCTTGTTTTCTGAATAATGCACTTGTCTTACAACTCTTAAAACATTTGCATCATAACGTTCTTGTGTCTCTTGGTTAGGTAATTCTGGTTTAAATTGGCATAACTTAAATTTAGCACCAATGTGTTTAAGCTCATTCCTCAGATAATGTAGTGTTCCATATTTATCTAACTCTTTAGCAACATGTTTTAGCAAGACGTCATTAGTCTTTACTCCTTCACGTTTTTGCATCTTTTCATAAGCTTCTGGTTGAGTAAGTGTGATATATCCAATAAGGTCATCTGGATAAAGTGCTAATTCTCTATTGTAATGCTCGTCATGTCCTTCAGCCCAATCGCCAGTTGATAATAAATATTCTACTATTTCTGCTTCAAATACGTTTTCTTTATGTTTACTATGTATGCTCATTTAATCCTCTTCTCGACTATGGGTTTCCTCATATATATCTTTTAATGTTTTTCCTTCATACACCCAATAAGGTGTAGGCTGAATACTATAATCCAACTCTTTAATCGTTCTAGTTGCTTTGGTTAAACTCATGATTTCATCATTAAAGGATATCTTACGATCATTAATAACCTTAACCTGAATGGACTCATCTTCAACATATACCAATATTGCATCTTCAGGAATACTCATTTCCGAAAAGTTAAGAACAGGTCTTTTTTTCTTGTTAGCAGAGTTTCTCTCAACCTCTGTAATGTTTTTATTTAATTCTGCTTCAATTCGAGGTGTAACATCATTTGTGCCAATAACCTTTAATATCGCTATTGCTTGCTCAGGCGATATCTCAAAGAATTCTCTTTTTGGATTAACTCGTGAGGGCTCAAAAGCTATATGCAATGCTTTCTCTACATTACTACAATCTGCTACTTCTACAGCATACTCACACTTAAAAGGAAGTGGTACTCCTGTAGAATACAATTGTGACATTCGATATTCAACATCACTTTGAGTAGTTTTACCAATCTTTACCATGCTTGGCATTGCTGGATTAGTTAATACATATACAATTTGGTTTTCCATTATGCTGCCTCCCTAACATCAATCTTACCAGTAACCGCAGCAGATATTAATGCTGTACGTTTTTCTTTTAATAATTCAATAGATTTTTCTGCTTTAGCAACAAGAGTGTCGATTTTAGTGGTTTTATCTTCTAAATAAATTGCTATCAATTGTTGTTCTTTAAAAGATGGTATTAATACATGTAATCTTTTTAGCAAGTCTTGCCCCAAAGAAGCTCTTGTAACTAAGTTCATTTCTTTTACAAAAAAACTTTGGCTATAGCCACTTCGGAATTGATATTTTGAGAAACTAGGAAATAAAGTGGAATTTAATTGCCTAAATCTTATTGTAAAACCAGAAAATGTTGCATCAGGTATGTTTTTCAAACAAGTAGATGCCATGCCAATATCATCAACAGTTTCAGATGTTCTAGTAAAAAACACATCTCCTCTTTTCACTGAATAAGCTAACCTATCTTCATTAGTAGAATTGGCTAATCCTTTAACTCTTTCTGGCAAACTATAATTATTATAAATATCTCCATAGTTTATAAAAGGGAGCCCTGAACCAAAATACTCAGCACCTTTACTGATCCCATTTTGAAGCAAGCCTAAATATCTAAGAGGCACTATTTCCCAATGCTCAGGAATTTCTCCCATCCAGGCAACCCCACTATCTTTCATCGGCACATTTGGATCAAGTCCTTTGGTAACTGCATAAGAAATAACAGCTTGTCGTTTCTCTTTCAGTAACTTGATAAGTTTCTCTTGTTTAGAAATAAGGCTGTCAATTTTCCCGGTGTTTTTATCAAGGAAATCAGCAATCTTTTGTTGTTCTTGCAGGGCAGGAAATGGTATTTGAGATGAAGTATATTCATTTACTTTTAAATTTGGATAAGTTGTAGCAGATACCATTTTTTGAATACGTGCACGAGTAAGACTAGACGTAAGTACGTTATAAATATAACTTGCATTTGCTTGTGATTTGGAAGGAATAACTTTCATTAAAAAATTACTAAATATAAATGGTGGTGTATTTTTGTTTATTAATCCTGCTTTACCGCTAATTATATTTGTTGCAGAGCCACTTGATTTTACAACCAATATCTCATCAGTTTTGCAAATATATCGTTTTGATTCTGATTTAGTGAAACTCCGAATAGGCATTTTGGGCACATTAAATTTACCATTGGCATCAATTTGAGCTGTTGTTGCAACAGGGAATAACAGACCATTTTCTTCAGGATCATTGCCATAACAACCGCAGGTGTCAATTTTTGAAATAGTTTTTAGAGGCACTGTTTCCCAACAGTCCGGAATATCACCCAACCACTCAACACCACTATCCTTATAGCTTGGATATTTCTTATATTTCATTTAACAAATCCATTATTTCTTTACTAAGAACATCTAATTCTATATCTATTTCTTCTAAAGGTCTTGGTGGAATATACTCATAAAAATGCCTATTAAAAGGCATCTCATATCCAACTATACCAACTTTGCCATCTTTTGCATCAACTTTCTTTTCATCAATCCATGCTAGTGGAACATGCGGAGTTACTTCTCTTTTAAAATACTCATTAATATTTTCTAATAATGGAATATTTTCATAATCTCTAAGGTCTGTATTTGGCTCATAGTTGCCTTTTTTATCTTTACAAATCTCTGCCTCATCATCATGTTCACTTAAATGTTTCTGTAATAGTTTCAGTTGCGTAGAGGAAAGCTTTACTTTTGCTGTTATTAACTTATTAAACTCATCTCTGCTTGAGATCTTATCTTCACTTATACTTTCTAATGCACTAAGTACGTTACTGCCAAGTTCTTTCAACTTCTCAAAAGCTTTATCTGCTTTTAGTGCTTCAACTCTATCTTCATCATGTGGATAAAAACTAATTTGCAGAGGTCTTTCGACTGTTATTCTTCTGTACCCAAAATCGGTAGTTTTAAACTCTTTAGAAGATTTAGACAAGATGAAATCTCCATACATTCTGACTATTTCATTTATCGCTGTTTCATTAAACTCTTTGCGCTTACTTCCCAGCGACTTTTTCATAGGCTGTCCTTTTTTAGATGCATCAATAAACTGAACCTTATCTTTTCTATTATTATCCTTGTGATTAGAAAGCACCCAGATATAAGTAGCTATACTTGCATTAAAAAACATTTCATTCGGCATTGCTATTACTGCTTCTAATAAATCATTCTCTAAAATGTACCTACGTATTTCGCTTTCACCACTTCCAGCTCCACCTGTAAATAATGGAGATCCATTAAGGATTATACCTATTCTCCCTCCACCCTCATTTACTGGTCTCATCTTAGAAATAAGATGTAATAAGAATAACAATGAGCCATCATTTACTCTTGGCAGTCCTGGCCCGAATCTACCATCATAGCCTTTTAGTTTGTGTTCATCTGTTACAGCTTTTTGTACTTTCTTCCACTCAACCCCAAAAGGTGGATTGGATAACATATAGTCAAATTTCTCATAAGCTAACTGGTCATCACTTAAAGTGTTTCCATATTTAATGTTAGTTACATCCTGACCTTTTATCATCATATCTGCTTTACAGATTGCGTAAGATTCTGGATTAAGCTCTTGTCCAAAAGTAACTAATGTTGCTCCATCATTCAGACCCTGTATGTATTCACTTCCACTAGACAGGAAGCCTCCTGTTCCAGCCGTAGGATCATAAAGTGTTCTTACTACTCCTGGCTTGCTAATAACATCATCATCTAAAGCAAATAGTAATGAAGTTGTAAGCCTTACTATATCTCTTGGAGTGAAGTGCTCCCCTGCTGTCTCATTAGATTGCTCTGAAAACTTCCTAATAAGCTCTTCAAAGAGAAGCCCCATTTTATGATTTGTAACTGTATCTGGCGTCAAATCGAAACTAGCAAATTTCTCAATAATTAAATACAACAAGTTACTCTCATCTAACATGTCTATTCTGCTAACAAAATCATATTTCTCAAAGATCTCTCTAGCATTAGCACTAAAACTATTGATATAGCTTTCTAGGTTATCCCTAATATTACTAGAATCTGACATTATTTTTGACAGAGTATAACTTGATGTATTAAAAAAACTATTAGCAGATTTTCTTACTAGAAATTGGTCTAAGGGAATTCCTAAGTCTTTTCTAGATTCATACTCTTTTAAGACATCTTCTCTTGTTGGCTCTAATACACACTCCAATCTTCTTAAAAGGATAAATGGCAATATCACTTGAGCATACTGATATTGTCGAAGGTTTCCTCTTAATAAATCTGCTGTACTCCAAATTAGTGCTGAAATTGATGATATGTTCATTGGCTTAATCCTTTACTTTGTGTCTTTACCTAATTAACTACTTTATAAATCTAGCGATATCTTTGAAACTGTATGATTTTAAAGAAATATCTTCTCCGTAAAATGTTAATAGATTATATCTTGAGTGTATATTGTTTTTTTGCGCAAAAGAGTCGAATTCCTTGTAGCTCTTTCCTGTCATTTCTGCTGCAAAGTTCTTATTAATATAGAATAGTTTTTGATTGTTTTTTAAGTTTGTTATGAAATTATGCCAGTATTCATCTAAAACATTAATGTTATTAATATTTTCACAGTCTTTCAGAGCAGAAGATATTTTTAATCTTTCTGTATAAATCCCCATATTTTTATATACTAATTTGTAGTAGCAATATTTCTTTTGTTTTCTCATATATGCAGTGCATGCTACATTAAAAACTTTGATATCTTCACTTGTTAACATTTAATCTCCTTTATTTTCTAATTACTATCCCTCTACTATAACCCTATCCCCTCATCCAATCTAGGATTACTGCCCCATATCCAAATATTTGAATTTATTCTGTTTTAGATTTTGACTTTCTATTAATCTCAGCATGAAGTTCATTATAGGTTACTGGATTTGTGAGGCTTTCAAGAGACTTTAACGTTATTGAAGTCTGGCTTCTTTTGTAGCTATTCAGTACCTCAACGGAAACAACATAAAACAACCATTGTGCTGTGTCTAATGGATTTACTAGTTCTCTGTCAGTAGTTTTTAAAAGACACATAACATAAACATCAGCATATCTAGCTTTTGTTTTAGAATATTGATTAAGTTCATAGTTCCAACAATATGCAGGTTTTATAGAAAAAGATATTTTAGATAATGTCTTTTGTTCCCAAGACTGAATATAAGCAGAAGACTTAACTTCTATTTTAATGCCTTCTAATGTTAGCAAGTCATAAGGAGCCCATTCTTCTCTTGGTTTTGATAGATCGATATTAGTTGCAGTGGCGACTAAAAACTCCGCAAATTTCCCTCTAGTTGCGTTGCTTAAGATATCTGAAGTGCTCCATTTCCAAAAATCTTTTAATTGATATGGAAGATGTTCCTTATTAAACATCAAGTGTTCTTCACCAGATCTGATAAACTTTTCAGTCATTATAAAGGCAACCTTTCTGTATAAGATTCTTTATACTATACGCGCAATATAAAAATCAATGTATCAAGAAATATTACGACACCATTCATGATAGTTACTATGAGCCTCTTTTATTTTTTCTTTACTACGTAAGCCTTGAGGCTGCGAGATTACTTTAATATTTATTCCTAAAGCATCTTTAAATGCCCTGAGATTACCTTCCAGTTCTTTATATGCGCCCTTACCAATAACTATAATTTGTTTTGGTTCTTCCTCGAGTATGCACTGACGGATATACTCCCAGCTTATATTTATTAAAGATTTCATTTGAGATGGAGGTGGTTTAATCCCATTATCGTATAAAGCAACTATACTCGCATCTAACAACCAAATACCCTGCTCTTTCATTTTAAGAAGAAGCTCAACTTTGTTTTGAATTCTTTCGTTAAATTTAGTTGATCCTTTTAATATTTTTGAAAAATTATAATCATGAATAGAATCATTCACACATGCAGAAAAAATCTTCCAAAATTGAGTTGTTCCATCGTTCCTCTTATCAATTTCTTCTATTAATATCTCTGACTCTCCATAGCCTAAGCAATATACTAATTTTACAAAATCATTAGGACAATTCTTTAATACATCAATATCTTTTGGATAATTTATTTTTATTGAAAAATCATCTTCCTCTGTATAAACATGTGACTCTGCTAACAATACAGTTTTCACATTATCTGGTTTCCAATATCTGCGGTGTTTATCTACACTTTTTACTACATCAAAAGATTCAAACTGATCATCTGGATAACTCTCTTTGATTTTAGAATAAACCTCAAACAATAATTCATTTTCACTATTCATCTCTAACTCCTTTTAAATAATACATAATGACATCAAATAAATACATTTTTGACACATCACTTTTATTTCCACTACTATAATTTTTTTTAATTGTCCTATCATTAGTGGATAAATTATTATAGATACCCACCATTTCTGATAAATCAGGTTCTTGTAACACATAAGACTTGTTTGCACTATTTATAATGGTTATTACGCCATCTTTATTTAAAAACTTTAGTGGCTTTCTTTGACTCATTGTTAAAAGATTAAATTGTTTGTTTCTAAAAAAACAAAGAACTTTATTATTATCTAAATTGTCGGATAAATTCAAACTATTTGACTTAACAGATTTTGGAATAATGCGAAGTGTGTTTTTTGTTTTTTTACTATAATTATTTACAACATATTCTCGCCAATCTCCTTTATTTCTTCCCCCTGAAGAAAACAACATCTCCTCTACTAAATAACCACTAATTCCTAAAATATTACCTAACTCCTCAACTGCTAAACAAAATTTCTCATAAATCTCTTCACCATTATCGTCATTCACCCAATTATCAGTTAAAGTTATCAACTTCTGATCTAATAATAAATTAATTGATTTTGCCGTCCATTGATCCAATATGTAAGCATTCATATCTGGATTTAAAAAACACATTAATTTAGAAAAATATGCTATTCCTAAATTTCTAAAAACACCTTTAGACCTATAATTTGCAAATTCCTTATAAACATCTTTTCTGCAACCAATTTTTTTACCTCGAATATCTTCTAAAAAATCTTGAATTTCCTCATAATCACTAAAAAATAATCGTCCATGATCTCTGCGCATTCCTCCCCAAGACAATATAGAAGCTACAATATGCTTAGTTTTGTTCACTTTATCATTATTAAATTCATATAACTGTTCTCTAGAAAATTTATGATTATACTTATCGGGTAATGTTTCATTTCTTAAAACATATTTAGACCAAGAATAAACATTAGCACCAATTTCATTTTGCTTATTATGTTTGATGCCTATTAATTTTTTCAAGTGATTAGGTTCAAACTTAATTAAATCTTTATCCATTGCAGATCCTTTCGTATACTTACAATTAATATTTCACAACATCAAGATTACAAAACCCAGTAGCACCTCTCGTGTTTTTCACAACTTCAAGTTCTTTAACCATATCTCCACTAGTGTTTATATGCAAATAAAGCAAAGGATCCGCTAGCTGGTCTAAATTATTATATTTGCTCAAGTCAGCTAACTCTAAACGTTGGGTATCTGTATTTTGTACTTCAAACAAAACCAACACTGGTACGTGGAATTCTGTAGATACTTTTTGTAACTGAACAAAAACTTCAGAAATACTATTGTCGCTATCAGCATCTTGAATCAAATCTAATCTATCAATAACTATTATATCTAATGGGTTTTCACTAACAAACTTCGTTAGCTTTTCATTAATGCTTTCTATAGTTTTAGAATTCTCATCAATAGCTATCTCCGATTCATCTAACTTGCCTAGAGACGCCATAAGCTTTTTCCAATGATTGGACTGTAAGTTAGCTTCCTTCAATCTAACCGAAGATATGCCCATATCTTTGGCTAATATTTCTGTTACTAGGTCTTCCTTTGATTTTCCCATACTAAAATAACAAACACTCTTTTTTTGATTAACTGCAATATCTATTACTATTGATAACGCTAATGATTGCATTTCATGACTATCCATTGAAGCTATAAGGCTAACTTCAGAATCGTAAAAACCCTTAATGATTCTATCTATACCATCTATTCCTGAGGGGATATAACAATTAGCTAGTTCATCGCTATTATAAGTTTGTTGAAACTCCTCCATTATTGTAAGTAATACATCGCTAATATGAACTGGCTTTACCATAATGAAACCTTATCATCGCCTTTATATAGATCCCCAAGATGTTTTATTTCCTTAAAGATTTCTTCCCTGAGCTCACTTGGTTCTAGAACTTCTACCCGACTTCCCCAGCTCAGTATCCAGGGGATAATTTCAGATAGACCATCTATCGTCATTGATAAAATAATTGCTCCGTCACTAGTCTCTTCAATTTCCTGAGTTTTATGCCATTTTCTCTGAGCAATCCATTCAGACATCTTTTCAGAAAACTTAAGCTTAATAGATACGGGGTCACCTTTGATAATTCCCCAAGCATTTCCTAGAAAATTATCAGTAGAATACTCTTTTGATACTGTAAACTTTTGTTTAGTTATTTTTATTTCTTCAATATTTGATACTGCGAATACTCTCATATCGTTGCGTAGATGACAGTAGCCAATTACTAACCAACTGGATTTTGTCCATCGTAAATGATATGGGTCAAAAAGCCTTTGGCTTCTTTCTTTGCTCCAAGTTGTATAGTAAGTCATATCTACGGTTTGCTTCTTTAGAATCGATTCTTTTATCAGCTTAAAGGCTTTCCCCCCACTCTTTTGCATCGGCTTACCAAAATCAAAAGATAGGTGATCTGTAATATCAGCTTGTCCGGTATGAACTAACTCATCAGCTAAATACAGTTTTTGCAGTAGGCTTTTAAATACTTTATCTGTTCCAGTTGTAATCTCTGGGAGTGCAGCTTCAGAAAGCTGTAAGATAAAGCGCTCCTCATCTGATAATTTTAATCCGGGCATTACATCTGAGCTTCCCGGAGGATAAAAATATCCTTTTTTAACAGGATCATACTCAATTTCTGCCCCTAGAAAATCTCTGAGTGCTTCTATATCACGTTGTATGGTACGAGGATTGAGCTCAAATTGTTTAGCTAGTGTTGATGCATTAGGATACTTTTCGGCACGTATCTGCCTATCAATTTGCAACATTCGTATTAGAACATGACGGTCTAGATTAGATGTTTTCATGTTTATTCTCCTATCGGTAATATACTAAGCGAGACATTACCATTCCTCAAGGTTTCAACATCACTAGGCAAATGTCCTATGTTTTCTGCTGACAGATCGTGAGCGCCTTCCATAAGCTGAAAATAACCTGGTTTTATTTCTTCATAATACCACTTAGGGCTACCCTCAAGCACGCTGGTCTCTATTATTGAAAAATTTGTTTTATAATCAGGAATATTGATATTGCAAACCTTGCGATAATCCAAAGGATATTTGTCCAAAAATTCTTTCAAAACAACAATAGCTTTGGCATATAAGTTTCGTTCGGGGGTAAAACTATCTACAGATATTGCTATGGATGGAATCTTATGTCTGGCTCCCTCGATAGCTGCTGATACCGTCCCAGAATAAGCTATATTAAAGCTAACATTAGCACCTGCATTGATACCGGATACTATCAAATCTGGTAATTCAGCTATAAGCTTGTTTAGACCAAGATTGACACAATCCAGAGGTGTACCATAAACTTTGTAGCACTTAAGATTTGGTATGTCTGAGAGTCCTTGAGGAGAATATTCAAGCACCTTAACTGGCTTATCAAAAGTTAAAGAAAAAGATTTACCACTTTGGTTTTTTGCTGGTGCTACAATTGTGACATCCCATCCCATGCCATTAAAAAGACCAGCTAAAGAATGTAGTCCAATAGAGGTAATGCCATCATCGTTAACAATTAAAACTTGTTTTTGTTTAGTTAATAATTGTTTCATTTAGCTACACCTCAGATTTTTGGATAATCTTTATAATACTTTTTCTTATTTCTTTTTCTTGCTTGATTATATTTAAAGCAAAATTTTCAGAATAATTATCATCATTTTGATATATCTTAACGATTTCTTTGATATCAAGATGTTGAAATCGTTGATACCTATTAAATGAAGTTGGATTGTACCAAAAAGAATGCTGATTCACGTATAATTCACCATCTGTCTGACCTTCTTTATATTTGTTATATTCATTTGCATATTCTGTTTTGGGATTTAATAGTTTTCCATTATTGAATATTTCATAAAGAATATTTACACCATCATAATCTTCACCAAACTGAACTTTTATAGTTACGCCAGCTTTATCATATATAGGTTCTTCCTTGTGTAAAATATTTCGAACAAAACCAAATACTTTGTCTTCAGTTATTGTTTTTATATTAATCAACGCCTCATTCGCAAGTTGTATTTGTTCAGCATTCTTAGGATCTTTTATAATCATATTTATTATTTCATTTTGCATTTTATCCATGTAGCTTCCTCCTGTAAGTTTTTTTATTAAATTAATATATTGCGCTAATGTTTCTCGAATAAAAGGAAGATTTATTGCTTCTTTTTTACACTTAACTAACCAATTAAGAACATCCTCTTTATAAGATATACTTTCTACATAATCAAGCTTATGGTTTTTGCCCTCATTTTCAACTTCAAGCGTAAGATAAAAAAGTTTAGCTTCTTTATTATATGCATGATATCTTTCAAGTTGATTTTTTTGATCTGATGCATATATTTTGTTTTCTATAAAAATTTGATTCTTGTTTATATCGGTTAACGCAATATCAATTCTCCCTCCTTTTGTATATTCCTTATCAATTTTGCCTATATATTTTTCTACTTCAACTATTGCCGATTTTGTGTCAAATGACTTAATAGTGAATTGTTCGATGAAAAGTTTTAGGAATAAATCATCTTGTCCATGTGAACCTTGTGGGTTAAGAAGCTCAGCAATAAAAGCTGAATGTAGACGTACTTCTGAAGATTCTAAATCTAACACTTTAAATATATTAAAATTCTCGCCAGTGATCTTAGATATAATCTTATGGCGTTCAGCAATATGTTCTATTTCTTTTAATAAAGATATCAATTCTAAATTTTCCATTATATATATACGACTCCGTTTCTTATAAATTGTACTAATAACTGTTCCTAATCAAGCAACGTTGCCCAATAGTGTTTTGTTAAACAGCCTTTAAAACTAGCATATAGGTCTTCAATATTATTATCAATGTGACTATCTAGCTTATACTTCTTAAGTACAGCATAAAAAGAATCAATTTCTGACCTGTAAGCGACTTTAGCCAGATGATTAATTTCATGAAATGCTAAACCAGTCTTATTAGCGACTTCCCTCATATAATCTTCTCCATATAGGATGTTTTGGTTCTTGTTTATTTTAATAGCTGTAATGTTTGCTGATAACTTAGGAAATCCCATAAGATAGACACTATAATCGTCATCTGTACTACTTTGCCCATCATACGAGAAACCAAGCTTTGTTTCTTCTGCTTCTGAGATAACCCAATGAGTTATTACTTTTTTATTGCTTAAATTCTCAATATATTGATATTCCAATAAAGAAAAAGGGGCATCAATCACATCTAACGAAAACCGCATCATAATAAGCTCAACTAAATGCAAAGGGACATAAAAACAGTAAGATGGATTATCCCTGAAAAATACAGATGATGGATAGAGTTTATTCTTTACAGGATCAGCCTCACTAATACCTAACAGATATGAACACAAACTACCCATAATGTTGGTCATATAATCTATATCGAGCTCTTTTAGTTTATTCCCAATCTTTATAGAATTGTTGAATTTAACAATTCTGTCTTCTTTTTCTAACCATTGCAATTCTTGTTCGAGAAGATCCTCGTATTCCGTTGATAATAATCTTCTGTTTTTTAATTCTTCGAAGCAGGTTTCCTTTATATTTACATAAACGTCCTTTGTCATGTTTTTATCATTAGGCAAATATAATTCCCTTCATCCTCTATCCCTTCATCAATACTCAATAAAAAATTGGTCTCAATACCTTCAGGCAAAACATCTTGAAAAGGTAGGGATAAATCTGACAGTTCTTGCAGTGTTCTGCTTCCTTTAGCCACTCCAATTATAAACATTTGGGAAAACTTTTTTACTTCACTTAATCCCTCGTAATTATAAGGAGTCTTTCCGTAAGAATTCTTAAACATGATATTCACACCTATTTCTTCTGGGAAAATATTCTTCATATCTTCAAGAACAAAAACATCTCCCACAATTGATATTGAATTATTACTCACTTGATTAATTAGCTTTAGCCAATCTTTAACTATCTTCTTCTTACTATTTGTAAAAATAATGAGGTTATCCTCTTCCCACTCATAACAAAGGAATGTAATTTGTTGTTTTAGGATACTGGAATTTATCTCTAGCTTAGATAACAATTCTATAAGTATTTTGTTGTTAATTTTTATTATATCGATGTTTTCCATATATTCACTATAACGTGTAGCGTACGACATTTAGCGTCGTATGTTTAATTCTGTTTCATCATTGTTGTCCCGCATAATGGGCATTTATGGATTCCAGGTCTTCCAGTATTCATAATGTACTTACAAGATGCTTTTGAGCATTGATAAGTGTAGATTGGTTGTGGCATTTAATTCACCTCCTTATTAATAATCATTTTAAGTCTCTTTAATATACATAATATCTGGCCGTTTTTAATAAAGCTGCCAAACGCACCTGAACAGAAGCGATCATTTCTAATATAAGTTGTTAGTAGCTTTTTTATTGTTAGCAAATCTGCAATTTCTATAAATTCAATGAGCTTGGATATTATTTTCCCTTCTTCCCAATGTGGCCAATCAAAATTTCTCAAAACAAACTCTTCATCAACTAACATTCTCATAAATGCATAAACCTCCGTAGAATAGATGCCCCCGGATAAAGTCGTTCCTTTCCAAAATACATTCTCTAGATTATTGAAATAATCATAATATGTAAGAATACGATTTATACTGCTTAATTCTGAACTAGTTATTGTACTCTGCTGCATTGATACACCCTTTTATCGAAACGTTTTGCCAAGGTAATAATTTCATTAATACGTGCAATAGAATCCACCCAATCTAGAGGAATCTGATTGTAACCATACAAAATACCAGCAATTCCACCAGTTAAGGCACCAATGGTATCTGTATCATGCCCGAGATTTACAGCACGAAGAACAGTGTCAGAATAAGTAGAACCTTTTAACACACACCACAAACAAGCTTCCAATGTATCCACAACATAGCCAGTTGAGCGGATCTCATTTTCACTAAAAGTAGCTATATTATTATCGAGTATTCGAGAAAATACAGATAAATGTTCCTTATATTCTTTCTCATGATAAAGAGCTTTAGTTACTTGCTGACAATAGCTATAGGCGATATCAGGAGTAACACCGTTTAATAGCTGGATTGCAAATTCAGTATATATAACACAGGCTATTTGTGATATCGGATGAGCATGTGTTATTGCGGAAACTTCGTGTACAATTTTTTGTCGGTATTTAAAATCCCACTCATCCTTCAAAAAATAGGCCAAGGGTAATGTTCTCATAAGTGAACCGTTTCCATTATCCATAAGCTCACTTAATCCGGATTTATTGGCAGGGATTCCAATATGCAACATTTCCATAGCAGCATAAGTGGTTGCACCTATATCAAATACATATCCTCGTGCTGTCCAATGATTGTCGTAATACCAGCTATGTAAAGTATCAGCAATCTTCTGTAAATCGTAACCATAGTAAAGACTTTCAACAACACAAAACATTTGAGAACTGTCGTCAGACCAAGTGCCTGGTTCTTGCTTGTGTGTACCATTACCACGCATCCCTAAAACAGGGTCACTAGACAGATCCTTCCTGTTTTTAAACTCTACTGGCACACCTAGTGCGTCAGCAACACAAAACCCAAGCAAGCCGCGAATTGGTGCATTATGATATTTCATTCATACCTCCTATTGTTGTTATAAAATTGTGGAATAGTTATATCGGAATCTTTGAATCCGATTATTTTAGATCAATGTCTTAAATTATTAACTCTAAGAAACCTTTTCCATTTCGGCAAATTCCAGCCCAAATTAAAATTCCTGCAATAGGAGTAATCCTTCTAAAAACGGTATCTCCTTCTTTTTTACCGTATATTTTAAAAGCGATATGCCCTTCTATTGAAGTAAAAGGCAAAAGGTTATCACCAAGTTTCCCATTAACAGCATTTCCCTTTACTGCTTTACCTCCCATTTGTTTTAAAAAACTAACAACCTCTTCAAATACTTTCCATTCTAGTATTAATGGTTTTACTCCTAGATTATCAACAAGAATTCCTTCTTCTCTAACTAATTCAGCAGAAAAAGTATTAATGGCGTTGTTCTTTTTGTTTAATAAAGGAATCTTCACTTTAGACTCAGAATTTTCTTTTAGTTTTTTAGAAATTATCTCTTTTATATTTCTATCCTCAGGGATATTAAAACTCTTTTTCAAATCATACCCAATCATAAAAAGAGCTGCTTCCATAGCGCGCAGTGCTCCAGTTTCTAAAGTAAGCTTTCCAAAACCATGTTGATTAATAATTTTTAATAACAGCCAATTTGCCTTGAGATTACATCTTATATGCGCATCTGAATTATTTGTAAGTTGTTTAAATTTATATATTCCTTTAAAAGGATTTCTAAGTTTTGCTTTCGGAGTGTTTTTAATCTTTGGATCTTCCTTTGCCTGTCCCCAATAAAAATGCAGTTCATCTGGGATATAGGATATCCTATTTTCCTCAAGAAATAATCTTACTAAATAGCCTAATGCAGCTCCAACTCTGCCATCGTAGATAATAAAATTATCGAACAACAGTGAGTATATCTTGGTATAGCCTGCATTCATTTTAATATCTTTATATTCTTTTTTTAATTCAGGAGATATCACTATACTATTTTCAACTTTTTCATATATTTCAAATAAGTTATCTTTATTTTCTTCCAAATATTTCAGATTCCCTCTCTCCTTACTTCCCAATACACCACCCCAGGCAAGTATTTCTTTAGACGCATTATACAATTCCGTATTGTCATGATTTGCGTAAGCCTTTTTTATTTCATTTGTTAAGTGGGATAAAACCTTTTTATTAGATTCAAATCCACGATTATCTATGTTTAGTTGATTATGCCATTTAGGACTAATAGGCCAAGAATACTTTTCGTATGCATTATAGATAGATGTGCAGGACCAATGTTCTTTATTTTTTACGTCATCATATTCGTGTTCGAAGTTATCCGTAAGCTTATCCTTGATCCAATTAACAAAATCTATAACCATTGGTTGATTTAGGTATTCTTTTTCTTTCATAAACATTTAGCTCCCTTTTGAAATATTATTACTTTTATCATAACTCATTTTCTTTTTTATTATTTTGAACTTTAAAAAACTATTAAATTTTGCATCATAATTGAGCCTCCTTTCAAGGTTATTTCTATGAATTATTATTAATACCTATTAAATTAAATAAATATTATATTAAAATTCTTCGATATATTAAAAAGACAATGAAATTACTTGGAGAAAACATAAACTTTTTGACTGTATATATAACGTGATGTGTTCTAAGTTCGTATTTTGTCTTTGCGCTTGGTTTTATTGCACCTAGCGAAAAGAGTGATAGATGAAGTTAATGAATGAAACGTAGCATCTCGATACTATTGCTCCATCTCGATACATCCACCTGAGGTGGACACTCGATGACCAGCAATCACTCGATGACCTTAGCATCAACTCCTAAGTAATACAGATATATTAGAAAACGTTCAACAAGGTCACCGAGTGATTTCCTCCGGAAATTGTATCGAGGGGAATGGCAGGTTCAATTAACCTCAAATTCCTCCCCATCCTCCAACACCACTACACCTTCAAAACACTTCTTAAAATCATCTCTATACTCAGTATGAACCGGAATCAACGTCTTTGGTTTTAATGCAGATGCAAATAAACTTATAAAGCTATTTATTATGATAATAATAATAATAAATGTTTAATATTTGGCATAGTTGGGTATATAATAGGCATATAAAGGTTCCGCTTCGATGATAAGAGCCCATGGGGCTCTCTCTTATGAGTAGTTGAAGCGGTCATAATTTAATAAAATATTTCATTTCCTTTTTCAAATAAATCCAACTCACTAGTAATATTAGCTTTTATTTTGTCATAATATGATGAATCATTGTTTGTCCATTTCCTGTAAATAGCCCAGTTCATATAATCTACTATTTGTAAGTCAAAATTAGATTTTGAGTCATGATGAAAAAGCTTATATTGACACTTTTTATTTAACAATTCATGGATGCTTAGTTTGATTGCTTTTTCTACAGATTTTCGTTTCTTCTTATTAGGAATGGCATCAGTAAAAATAATGACTCCATCAAATTCTGAGAGGTTATATTTTCCAAGCACATAGGAAAGCAATTTTTTGCAAATCATTGGATAAAATTTTTCTGGTTTATATAGTGCTGGAACTGTTTTGTTTTTTTCTATTAGTACAGTATCAATTCTTAAATCTTTTAAATTATCAGTTATAATATCAAATACTTTATTTCTTGTTTTTCCATGATCTTCAGATGCGTGAAAATATTCAATACCTAATCCTTCTTCAATTAAATCATATTTGAGATAAATTAGTTCTTTTGCCGCTCTGAACGGGCGATATTTTGATAAACAAGTTAATGTAAAATACTTAGTTCCTGAAGGCGAAAAATCAAAATTACCAGATTCATCAATGAATAGATATAAATATTTTTTTCTATCAGTCACTTATCAATATTACCTTTTCTGCATTATTATTTTTGCTCAAGTCTTTATACTATACGCCAATTCCCTTATTTAATGTAGGATTCCCGCCCTATATTAATATATTAGAAGTGATTATTTTGGCTTCCCAACTGTTTGTACGAATTAGAAAGAGTAGATTAACATCAAAGCGGGAACTCTCCGACTTCGAGTATGCGAGAATCGACAACAACCTTTGCCCTATTCTTTTTCAAGCGTGATTTAATTGTAGTTTTTCTTTGAGAAAGTTTTGGGAAGCCTTGGCGGGATTTTAAGGGCGGCTAAGAGCCCTTATAGAGTGCAGAGCCCCTTTTAATTGATTAAGAATTCCTCTTTATCATCCAAAACCACAACATTATCAAAACACTTCTTAAAATCATCTCTATACTCAGTATGAACCGGAATAAGCATCTTTGGTTTTAATGCAGATGCAAATTGCTTTAATGCCTCTAAATCAGCATCACCACTAGTATGAGCATATACAAAGTCACATCTGTTCCTTAGGCTCTCATACGTTTTTACGGTGCTTGCCTTACTGTACCCCTCTTCCAAGTATCCAAGCCATTGTGAGTAGATTAAAGTCGCATATCCAAATAATTAAATTCATTCCGTTTTAACTTTGTAATTATTTTATTGCACCTAGCGTAAAGAGCAATACTCGATGACCGGTAATCAGCAGCCTATTATCTTTATCTAAAAAACGTTCAACAAGTTCCCCGAGTGGTTTCCTCCGGAAATTGTATCGAGGGGAATAAGTAGCTGACTGAGGGAGCTATTCTTTATTTTTTGTTAATTTTTTTTCTTGAGATTTTACTTTTCTTTCTAGTTTTTTTATATCTTCTTCTGGTTCAAGTTCTTCAGGAATAATTCCTCGTTTAATAAGTAGGTCTCTAATATCATGATTGTTTTGCATGTGTTCTGTGGTTATAGAAGACTCTCCGTGTAAGTTATCTTTTTTTACATTAAAGTTTGTGATCTCTGCTGCTAGGTTTTTAGCTGTTATTGTTACTGTTGGTAAGAAATCTGCTAAAGGACGTCCTTTTGGGATATCAAGCATGTTTTTCATTGCTCGAGTGTTATTGCCACCAAATAGTATTGCGTCACCTTTGAATCTTATTCTTCCAAATCCTTTTTCATCTACGCCACGTTCATATATATTTTTTGATAATTCTGTTTCAGATGCTCTTAATTTTTGTCTAGCTTCTAGCCTTTCATTAAGTTTTAATCGTTCTTCTATTAATTCTTGTTTTCTTGTTTGGGTAGCGAAATAGCTTTGAGCAAAGGCTATAATTGCTTTAGATGAATCACCATTTTGAGCAATAATATAACAGGCGTAACGAGTAAGCATGATATCTTCTACTTCTCGTTTAGATCCTGAACCTAATTCCACCATTTTGTTAACTCCAACAAAATGGTTTTCAATTATTTGCTCACTATTAATACAAGCATCCATTGCTTTTTCTATAACGTTTCTAAAATTTCTCCATTCACTATATCCAAGTAACTCTTGAATATCTCTAGCAAACCAAAACTCAACGTTGTCTTTTTTAAACATATTTTCATTAAATGTTTTATACATTCTCGCAATTTTCATTTTTTCCATAATTAACTCCTTTTGATGCGTATTATTTTGTTGAAGCCAACAAAATGACCACAATCTTTTATTTATCTGTGTTTTAAGCTTTCGTAATTTTAAGTTTCTTTAATAAATAATTTCTTTAAGTGGTGTGTGCAAATTTTGCACATACCTAAATATTACATTAAGCAAGATTAATTTAAAACTACATGGATATATTTGTCTTTGTAATTGGTTTTATTGTACCTAGCTTGTGCTGAGCGAAGTCGAAGCAAGGTGCCGAGGCTTAGGAATTAACCTCGTGCAATTCTCCATCTTCAACCACCACAACATTATCAAAATGCTCTTTAAAATCCTCTTTATGTTCAGCATGTCCACTAGTATATAAATAGCATATAGGTTAAGTCGATGATAAACTTAGTTTTGTGTAAATGATAAACTTTGTTCTATATTGCTGAAAACTATTTTATTAATAATATAGCCACAAGGCCTGCCATCATTTGACATATATCAACTATTATGATAAGGTGAATTTACTAGATTGATAAACTTCAAGCAAAACAAAAGGCAAAATGAAAAATAAATTCACACATTTAAACCTAGATTTATTCTTACCTGAATTCGATTCTACTATTACTGATACGATTTTAGGCCTAGAAATATTTAGGATTAGTCCCTTGGGAGGCAAGGTTAATCCTCAGTTGTTTTTCCAACTAAAGGAAGTGTTCCATTATTTTGAAAGTCTTTCTTCGGCTAGAATTGAGGGGAATAACACAACGCTTTCAGAATATATCAACACCAAAATAGAAAAGCCTGAAGCTAAATATGAAAATATTAATGAGATTAATAATATGACTGAAGCAATGACTTTTATTGAAGATAATATTAATGATAGTAATTTTATTATCAACAGAAGTTTTATATCACAATTACATATATTAGTAACAAAAGATTTAAATAGAGAAGGAAGTGAGTCTCCTGGAGAATACAGAAAAACAAAAGTGACGATTAAAAAATCTAATCACGTGCCTCCCAATCCAGAAAAACTAATTGATTATATGGAAGAATTTTTTGAGTTCATTAATGAAAGCAGACCCAATAAGGTTAACCTACTTATTATAGCAATTGCGCATCATCGTTTTACATGGATACATCCATTTGATAACGGTAATGGACGTGTTGTCCGATTACTTACATACACAATGTTAATTAGAGATGGATATGATGTTAAAACAGGAAGAATCCTTAATCCGTCAGCTGCTTTTTGTATTGATAGGTCTAAATATTTTGAAATGCTTGCTTTAGCAGATAGTGGTGGTAAAGAAAATACACTTTTGTGGTGCAACTATGTTCTAACGGGTCTTCAGGACGAGTTTTCAAAGATACTCAAACTACTAAACAAAGAATACTTAATAGATAAATTTTTTATTCCAGCATTAAAAAAGTCTTATGAGGTAAAATTTATTAGTAAAGAAGAACATGCAATCTTGAAGCATTCTCTAAACAATAAATTTCAAGAGTTCGAATCAAAAGATATACTAAAGATATTTCCAGATTGGTCAGCTGTTAAAAGGTCTAGAATCATAAAAAAAATGCGAGACAAAGAGATTTTGACTGTGAGTCATTTTAATAAACAACGTTACTTAATCAATATTATTGGGAACCATCTTCTGCGTGAAGTTTTGGATTGTCTAGATAATGAGGGATTTCTAAATTCAGCTATAAAAAATTAGAAGAAAAAGAATCCAGTATCAAATAAACTTATAGCAATTACCTTATTTAATGGAGTATTCCCGTCACATATTTTAAAATTTAAACTCATTCTTTAAGGCTCCTTCGATGTATAGTTCACTTAGTAAGGAACGAACTTAGTGACTATCCCTAAGGTGGGAGCTGTCGGGCAAAGCCTGACTGAGGCATTAATCCTTCCCTTACGAAGGGAAGGTGTCAGGCTATGCCTGACGGAAGGGTGTATTTACTGAGAATTCCTCGCCATCTTCAACCACAACAACATTATCAAAATGCTCTTTAAAATCATCTTTATGTTCAGTATGAACCGGAATCAACGTCCTTGGTTTTAATGCAGATGCAAATAGCTGCAATGCTTCTAAATCAGCATGTCCACTAGTATGAGCATATACGAAATCATTCGGTGATTGCATTTAATATTTCTAATTTTAAATTTTCATCATCATACTCATCATAAATAAGTGCACAAATGATTTTATGTAATAATTCTTTATCTATTTTCCCAGCAGCTACATGATAACTAATATTTTCCATCTCATTTATGAATCTACTTACAATCTTTAGATATCCATTAAATAGTAAAAATTGAGCTCCTAGTGAAATTGATATACGTTTATTGCCATCTACAAAACAATGAAAGTTGTCTGCACAAAAACATAAATGAGTTAACTTATCTTCAAATGTTGGGTAATAATCTTTATTCTGAATATGAGTTAGCACGCTATCTAGTTTTCCAGCATCTAATACGCCGGATTCACCACCACCACTGACTGCTATAGTCTTTTGGTGAATATCTAATGCTTGCTCTAATGTTATATAGACTATGCTCAATCTACTCTCTTTCTTTTAACCTTTTAAAAACATCTTTTGCTTCTTCTAGTCTTTCAACTAGTTCTTTGCTTTTTTCACCTAAGAACCTTTCAAATTCATCACTATTTAAAGGAGTTATGTATTCTTTTAAGCTTAAGTGTAGTGTGTCTCTAAAAGCTAAGTCTCTACTAGCCATTTTATTTCTAGCTTTTATAATGAATGGTTTCCAATGAGGTTGTTGCTCAAACTTTTTAAAAAGAACATCTGTTTGATTATAATTTAAAGGTGTTTTGTTTTTATTAAATTGATCTTCAATAATTTTAGCAAAGCCATATTCATATGAAGAGATTAAATCTAAAACTTCGGAATAAAATGTGTCTCTTAGGCTATCTTTTTCTTGTAGTTTTAATATTTTTCTATATTCTTTGGCATTTTCTTTAAATATACTTTTATATATTTTGTCTGTATAAACTGAGTATTTAAAATTCCCCATATTTGTATAAATATTTAATGCATTAGTGAATTCTTTTCTGTAGTTTTCTTCTTGAAAATATGAAATTACAAAATCTTCATCTCTTTGATTAATATACTTTGTGCTTCCGCCTGTTTTTTTGTTTATGGTATCAATAACGATATCAAGTATTGCTTGTCTTAAAAGTGTTGCCCTTTCACTTTCAGTCATTAACATAGCTAAGTTTAAAAAAGCACGAAAATCAAAAATCCCTATTACAGTTGTTTTGGTACCGAAAATTGTTTCGGCACCAGAATTCTCATTTGCGATTTCTTTCAGTTCTTGTAAGCGTTTGCCTCGTAGAACCTCATACCCATTATTTTTTAATTCATTTTCATGATTACTTAAATAGTTCTCTATTGTTCTTGTACTAACTTCAAAGAATTCGGCGATATTTTCTTTAAAGAAAATAAATTTATTTTCAAATTTAATACCATCAAGATTAACTGCATTTTTAATTTCTTCTAATGCATAAGGGTTGTTTAATATGTTTTGTCTTTCTAGCCCAGAAACTGTTAAATCTTTTGACACTTTTTTTTGCTCCTTTATTTGTATAATTACTATCTTTTAAGTATAAGCCAATTCCCTTATTTAATGTAGGATTGGAAATGTTTAGTTGTTTAGTTGTTTAGTTGTTTAGTTGTTTAGTTGTTCATTTGTCTTTGGATTTATTGCACCTAGCGTAAAGAGTGATAGATGCAGTTAATGAATGAAGCGTAGCATCTCGATACTATTGCTCCGCAATCACTCGATGACCGGTAATCAGCTGACTTAGGCCATTATTCTTTCCCCTGGGGGAAAGCCAGATAGGGGGTTAGGAATTAACTTCGTACAATTCCCCATCTTCAATCACAACAACATTATCAAAATGCTCTTTAAAATCATCTCTATGCTCAGTATGAACCGGAATCAACGTTCTTGGTTTTAATGCAGATGCAAATAGCTGCAATGCCTCTAAATCAGCATGTCCATTTTCTTTATATAATTGCTGTGATAGCTTAATTTATTTTTTTTGGTTTTTTAAGAAGAAATGATTCATTATGTTGAGATAGAATTTTCATCTGATGAATTGCAACTTCATTGAGTTTTTTTAGTCGTTCTTTTTGTATAATTTTATCATTAATAAAAATAGCATTTAATGATTCTAAATTAGCTAAACAAACTAATTGTTGGATATTCGCATAATCACGGATATTACCTTTTTGATTAGGATTCTGTTCTCTCCATTCTTTAGCAGTTGTTCCAAATAATGCCATATTTAATACATCAGCTTCTGAGGCATAAATAAAGCTTATTTGTGTTGAGTTTAATTTTTCTGGTATTAAATTTTCTTTAATAGCATCAGTGTGGATATGATAATTTAATTTTGCAAGATTACGCTTAATATCCCAGCCTAATTGCTTGTGTTCCTCGTCTTTAAGTCGTTGAAATTCCTTTATTAGGAAAAGTTTAAATATTGGGCTAATTGCAGAACAAAACTCAAATGCAATATCTTTATGGGCATAGGTTCCCCCGTATCTACCACTTTAAAATTTGGATTATATAAATTTTCCCAAGTGCCAATAAACTCAAGAGTTCCTCTATTACGAATCCAGTTTTTAATAATATCTGCAGCTCTGGAGTCACCGTCTTTTGATTTTGCAATATCTGTTAATGATATATAATCATCTTTATTGGTTTGAAAAATTGAGACTGAAATTCCTTTTACATCTATTTGTTTATTTTTTTATTCATAGTTAAAGTCTACATTAGAGCTCTAAAATAATAAACAGCTCCTATACGCCAATCCCCTTGTTAAATGTAGGATTACTCCTCTATATAATTTACAATTCATTACTTTTGCTTGTTCAAAAGTAAACAAAAAACAAGACTTTGCAAAACTCTAGCCTACTAAGTGTAATAAATAAGTCTCACTTGTAGAATTGATAGGACAATGAGTCTCCTCGTCCGCCTTATTTATACGCCTATGGCGTAGGCGGGACGGAGGGTGCCCGTTCAACATCATTTAACACTTAATACAGCTATCAAACAGTTCCAAAGTCGATATACAAAATCCTATAAAGCCCCCTTTATCAAAGGGGGAA